>QWCH01001702.1_pt1 | contig 31611 bp, 23 predicted proteins | sample 1972671 | NCBI WGS metagenome assembly QWCH01 (sample SAMN09866713, study PRJNA288562) | Human gut metagenome isolate term3_stool, whole genome shotgun sequencing... | isolation source: gut | host: Homo sapiens | place: USA: California
CGGAGATGCCGACCACGTAAAAATTGTTGTGAGCGCAAAAAGCAAAATCGAACTGACGCTTGCCGAACTCATATACGACCGTTATTTCGAGAACAACGAGAGATTTTTCGCGAACGGTTTCCAATCCTGGACGTCTACGAGAGAGTATAAAAAACGCGACGTGCAATACGGTTTGCGCTCGCTGTCCAAACTGCCGATAGTTAGAAAATTCTCGGGTGTGTCGGGCGATTACGCTTTCACCGAATACGGCAAAGATTTGTACCACGGCTTCACATATACTTACTTCCGCAAGGACGAAAAAGTGGAGTTTGTAGGTTCGCTCAACGAGCGCACGGGCTATACGATTTTCTATGCGGATATGAAAGAAAACGTATTTGCGGTGCAAAAAGACGTTGAGGGATTGTCGATTGACGGCGAATACGAATTGTTTGACCTTATGCACGTACACGGCACTTACGATGGCGTTTTCGACGCGTATTTTGCCGAGTATCCTCAAAAACGCACGGGTAGGGTTGACCATCTTGCAGGCTACACGTCTTGGTACAACTACTATCAAAACATCAACGAAGAAATCATTTTGCGCGATCTCGAAGGACTTGCCAACGTCGGCAACCTTGCAAATATTTTTCAAATCGACGACGGATACGAAACCAAAGTCGGCGACTGGGATACGGACACGCAAAAGTTTCCGAGAGGACTTGCGCCCGTCGTTGACAAAATCCATTCATACGGCTACAAAGCGGGGCTTTGGTACGCGCCTTTTGCGGCGCAGTTCGGCGCAAACGTCATAAAGAATCATCCCGATTGGCTCATTCGCGGCAAAAACGGCAAACCCGTGTTGAGCGGTATAGCGTGGGGCGGTTTTTATGCTCTCGATTTCGAAAAAGAAGAGGTTAGGGCATATATCAAAGCGTTTTTCGACAAGGTGTTTGACGAGTGGCACTTCGATATGGTCAAGCTCGACTTTCTCTATGCCGCCGCAATCGAACCCAGAAACAACAAGACGCGCGGTCAGCTTATGTGCGAGGCGATGGACTTCTTGCGCGAGTGCTGCGGCGATAAAATCATTCTCGGATGCGGCGTGCCTCTCGGCCCTGCGTTCGGAGTGGTGGACGCTTGCCGTATAGGATGCGACGCCGAAAACACGTTCAAAGAGAAGTTTTACGTCAAAGTCACCAATCAGGAAATTATCTCCACAAAGATTTCCATGCAAAACAGCGTGTACCGTCGTCATTTGAACGGCAGAATCTTTGCAAACGATCCCGACGTATTCTTCTTGCGCGACGGCGGCGTGAAACCTGCCGTGTACACGTGGCAACAAAAGAAACTGCTTGCGACGGTAAACCACATATTCGGCGACGTGCTGTTCGTGAGCGACGATATCGGCGAGTACGACAGTGTAAAAACCGCTGTTTTGGTGGAATCCTATGCAAAATTCGACGGAAAAGTCTTATCCGCAGAGCATATTGCGCCCGAAATTGTCAAAGTGGTGTACGAAGAGGGCGGCAGAAAAAAGATGCTCGTGTTCGATTTGACAAAGGGTGACTATATCATCCAATAAGCGCAACGCAAAAAGCCTATGATACTGCTTGACAATCTTCAAAAAGTGCGCGACGAGGTGGCAATGTACGATAGGAAGATAAATCTCGTTGCGGCGTGCAAAATGCAGACCAAAGACACGATAGACAAGTTTATGTCAATCGCGCCGGACTTTGTTTTGGGCGAAAACAGAGTGCAGGAGTTTGTCGAACACTACGATGAAAAATATACGTGGCATATCATAGGACAGTTGCAGACGAACAAGGTCAAATATATTGCCGGCAAGGTGGATTTGATACACTCGCTTGACAGGCAAGACCTTGCAAAAGAGATTGAAAAACAAGCCGCAAAACGCCAAATCACTCAAAAATGCCTTGTGGAAATCAATATGGGTGCGGAGATAACCAAGGGCGGTGTGCGCCCCGAAGAAACGCTTGATTTCATACAAAGTATGAAAGATTATCCTCACATAGAGGTAAAAGGCGTGATGAGCGTGTTGCCTAACCTCGACGACGAAGTTGAACTTGCAAAACTTTACGACAGGTTGCAGCGCATATACGAGGACGCAAAAAGCATAAAGCAAGACGGCGTAAACGTCGAAATTTTGTCGGCAGGAATGTCCAAAGATTACAAAATCGCACTCGAACACGGTTCGAATATGCTCCGCCTCGGCAGAGTGCTGTTCGGAGATAGGGTGGCACTTGCGGGGCAAGCGCAGTGAGATTGCGCAAAAATCGTCGCTGAGGCAACGGCAACACGCAGATTTGCGTATCGCCGAGAGCCTCGCTCGATTTATTGCGCTACTACCGCGCAGAGAATCTTTGCTATCAAAACAAGACGGATAAATAATCAAGCCACAGTTTCGCAAGATTATCTGCTTGATGAGTGCGTGCTTTGAACTCAGTTGCGGAAAAATGAAATTTTACGCTTCGCATAGGTTTCGAAAGATTGAAATTTACGCTTTGTGTGAATCAACTGTGCCGCTAGGCACAATATGGGTAAATATATGGACGAAAGATATTTTAGAAACAATCAAACGCAACGCGCGGATATGCAAAACGGGGGAAGAATTTTCTCCCGTCAATCCGCGCCCGCTCCGCAAGTGCCGAGTTACACGCAACCGTCCGTCGGTCAAAGCGGCGGTGTAGTTATCTACTCGCCGCGCACCTACAAGGACGTGCAACTGCTCATCGATCACCTCAAAATGAGAGAACAGGTCATCGTCGATTTTTCCACGCTCAATCAACAAGCGGTTTACAGAATTCTCGACTTTATGAGCGGCGCGATTTACGCTCTTGACGGAAGCATACAACAAATCACAAAAAATATTTTCCTCTTTGCTCCGCAAGGAGTGACTATAACAATCCCTCCGCAAATCAGAGGATAAGGAGTTTTTATGGCTAATCAAGAAAAAAAAGATTATAAAACGCAAATAAAAACATTTCTTTCCGACTGGGCGAAGGTTGCAAAAAAGAAATGGTGGATTTACCTTGTCGAACTTGCGGTTGTCGCAATAATTCTCGTTGCGGACTTGCTCTCCAAGCAAGCGGCGTGGGAGTATCTTGAAAACTACGGCGTAAAAGAGCTGATACCTCATCTTTTCAATCTCGTTATGGTCAAAAATATGGGGGCGGGCTTCGGTATATTCCAAGGCAAGACGATTGCGTTGACCGTCGTAACGTTTATCGTGGTAATCTGCATTTGCGTATATCTTTTCTTTGCTCTGAAAGAGAGCGAGTGGCTTAGAATATCCCTCGTTTTCGTCACCGCCGGCGGAATAGGCAACATCGTTGACCGCATTGCGCTCGGATACGTGCGCGACTTCATTCAGTTTGCATTCTGGGAGAGTTTCCCCGTGTTTAACGTTGCGGACTCTTTCGTTACGATCGGCGCGTTTATGCTTGTCGTCGTACTTATCGTTATGCTGGTGAAAGAGGGCAAGAAAAATCAAAAAGAATTTGAAGAAGAGCAAAATGGTATCGCTGACAATCAAGAGCAATCGGATCCGCTCGATGCTCCCGTCAACCTCAATCCTATGATGAAATCGCAAAACGATTATACCTTTGTCGTGAGCGAGCAAAAAGAGGACGACAAAACGCAAGAAACTGCGGAAAAACAGCCCGAAAACGACGAAAAATCGCAAGAATTTGAAAACAACTCCGACAACAACGAAAAAACGGACGAGAGCAACGAAATCAAATAGTTTTTTATGACGCATACCGTTGACAAAGACAACGTAAGATTGGACGTATTTATTGCGTCCGAGTGGGGCATATCGCGCTCCAACGCAAAGACCGTCATCGAAAGAGACGGTGCTTTCGTTAACGGCGTAAAAAGACAAAAAAGCGGATTCGAACTCAAAATCGGCGACGTTGTGGAGTTTGACGTACCCGCACCCGAAACGCTCGAAGTCAAGGCGGAGAATATCCCTCTCGATATCGTGTACGAGGACGAGTATATGGCGGTTGTCAACAAGCCGCAGGGTATGGTTGTGCATCAGGCAAGCTCGTACAAAAAAAACGACACGCTCGTCAACGCGTTGCTCTACAATCTCGACAGTTTGAGCGGCATAAACGGCGTGATTCGCCCCGGCATCGTGCATAGGCTTGACAAGGATACGTCGGGACTGCTTGTCGTTGCCAAAAACGACGAGGCACACAAAAGCCTTGCTTCGCAAATAGAAAAAAAGAGCGCGAGAAGAATATATTACGGGCTTTGCGACGGCAACTTCAAAGAGGACGAAGGTGTGGTGGACAAGCCCATTGCTCGCAGCAAAAAAGACCGAAAAAAGATGGCGATAGACGAGGACGGTAGGCGTGCGGTGACGCACTACAAGGTGCTGGAACGTTTCGGAAAATACACTCTCGTGCGTTTTGAACTTGAAACGGGGCGCACGCATCAGATAAGAGTGCACGCGGCAAGTTTGCATCATCCCATAGTCGGCGACGAGGTGTACGGCGGCTCAACCGCACTCTACAAAAACGGACAGCTTTTGCACGCAAAAGAACTGGTGCTGGAGCATCCTCACACGCACGAGATTATGCACTTCGAGTGCGAATTGCCAAGCTATTTCCAAGCCGTCTTAAAGAAACTCGAAAACACAAACAAAAATCAATAAATTTTCATTGACATACAAACGCAACATGACAAAACACAAACAAAATACTTCCGACAATCAGCATCTGCTCAAACGATTCGTGGCATACTACAAGCCGCACAAAGCGACGTTTGCCGCAGATATGATTTGCTCGTTTATCTTTTCGGTGAGCGGGCTTATTTATCCTATCGTGTCGCAACGCATACTTCGCCAAAGCATACCAAACGGCGTGATAAGCGAGGTGCTTATTCTTTGCGCCATACTGCTTTCAATCTACCTTTTGCGCGCGGGAATGAAGTACTATATCAACTACTACGGTCACGTAATGGGCGTAAAAATGCAGGCGGCGATGAGAACGGATTTGTTCAAGCATCTCGAAAAGCTGCCGTATTCCTTTTACGACAACAACGAAACGGGACAGCTTATGACGAGGATGACGAACGACCTCTTCGACGTGAGCGAGCTTGCCCACCACGGCCCCGAAAATTTTTTTATCACCACTTTTGTGACGATAGGCTCGTTTGCGTATCTTTGCACGATAAGCTGGAAACTGTCCTTGATTGTATTTGCTTTTTTGCCCGTGCTGTTCATCATTGCCATTGCGTGCAGAAAAAATATGAACAAGGCGTTCAGAAAAAGCAGGGAAGAGATTGGCAACATCAACGCTACGCTTGAAAACAGCATCGCCGGCATAAGAGTGACCAAAGCGTATGCAAACGCCGAGTACGAGCAGGAAAAGTTTGAAAAGAACAATGACGGCTACGTCAAGGCGCGCTCGAAGGCGTACAAGGCAATGGGTACGTTTTCGGCAAGCATGAGCCTTGTCACCGAAATATACAACGTCATAGTGTTGCTTGCAGGCGCGCTGTTCTGCATCTACGACAAGGAGCATTTCGACTACGTAGACCTCGTGTCGTTTATGATTTCCATAAATCTGTTTATATCTCCCGTGCAAACGCTCATACAGTTTTTCGAGCAGTTGCAGGACGGCGTGACGGGATTCAGACGTTTTATCGCGATTATGGATGTTCCTGTCGAGCTTGAAAGCCCCACGGCGCACGAGGTGGACAACCTCAAAGGCGATATAGTGTTTAAGGACGTCAGTTTTGCCTACAACCACGACAAAGAAGTGCTTGACAACATAAATCTCACCATTCCCGACGGAAAAATGTACGCTTTCGTGGGAGCGAGCGGCGGCGGAAAAACCACGCTTTGCCACTTGATACCAAAATTTTATCCGCTTGAAGACGGTATGATTTATATCGGCGGCGAGCCTATAAGCGAAATCAAAAACGATTCCATGCGCAGAAACGTCGGCATAGTGCAACAGGACGTGTTTTTGTTTACAGGCTCGTTCAAGGAAAACATTGCCTACGGCAAAGAGGGCGCAACCGACGAGGAAATCGTAGAGGCGGCAAAAAGGGCGGATATCGACGCATATATCAGAAGTTTGCCCGACGGCTACGATACGCAAATCGGCGAGAGAGGCGTCAAACTTTCCGGCGGTCAGAAACAAAGGTTGAGCATCGCGCGAGTGTTCCTCAAAAATCCCTCCGTTCTCATTTTGGACGAGGCGACGAGCGCGCTTGACAACACCACCGAAGCGATAATTCAAAAGGCTTTGTTCGAGCTGTGCAAGGGCAGAACGACCATTGTTGTTGCGCATCGTCTGTCAACGGTGAGAAAAGCGGACAATATCGTCGTTATAGACGGCGGCAAAATCGTGGAACAAGGCACGCATGATCAACTTGTCGAAAAGGGCGGCGTGTACGAAAAACTTTATCAATCGCAATTTGCCGACGATATTGATATCGACGTCGATATAAATTGAGATAATTTGGAAAAACGACTGCGGACAATGTTTTGTCAGCAGTCGTTTTTATATAGTCGTTTTTATATCGTTTTGAAACGTTTGTGTTTTTTTAATATCAAAAACGAGAATTTGAAATTGTCATTTTTCGGCGACGACGGCAATCCATTTGCCGTTTTCGTTGACGTCCGTGCGGTTTTTTTTGAATCCCGTTTGTTTCAAAAAGTTTTCAAGTTGCTTTGCGGTGTAAACTTTGAAGCCGACTTCGGCAAGATATTCGTCAAGCCCGTCGCTCGATTGCGTTTCGTTGACGATGAGAAGTTGTCCGCCTTTTTTGAGAGTGCGATACACTTCGGACAAGCCTTTTTCTATCTCCCAATAAGGCACGGATTCAACGGCGGTGACAAGGTCGAAAAGATTGCTTGCAAACGGAAGTGCTTCAACGCTGCCTTGAACCACTTGCAAACGTCCCGATTTTATCGCGCGACGATTTTTGCGAACGGACGTTTTGACGCTTGTGGGGGATATATCTATGCCGATTGCGTTTATGCTCTTTGAATGGTTGAGTATGCGTTGAAGATTTTTGCCGCCACCGCAACCGACGTCCAAAACAAGACGCTTTCTTGTGAAAAACACATGAGAAAATCCCAGGACGAAAGCAAAGAATAGCGGTTGTTCATACCTCTCAACTGCGCTTTGCCGTATGCGCTCGATTCGGGTTTTTTGAGATTTTGCAAAAATCTGAGTTTTGAATTTTTCATTTCTCTCTCCGACAATGTGAAACATATTTCATATTTTGATTATATCACGCATAAAAAATATGTCAAGAGTATGAAAGTGTCAAATTATAACAACAGATAAATTACTCAGCAGGTGCTCATGGTCGCAAACTGCTCGTTAGCATAAAAAACCGCTATACACGAGGTATTGCGGTTTTTTGGGAGTTGGCCGGATTCGGACCGGCGACCTTTTGTTCACCCCACAAAACTATGGCGTTTTGCGGGGACCCCGAAGTATAATCAGCAGGTACCCACGGTCACAAACTGCTCGTTAGTTCAAAAAAAATACCATGCACGAGGCATAGTATTTTTTTTTGGAGCTAGTGGCCGGATTCGGACCGGCGACCTGCTGATTACGAATCAGCTGCTCTACCTGCTGAGCCACACTAGCAATTTTCGATTGCTTTTGGATTATATCAAACTTAAAAAGAAAATGCAATCTATTTTTCAATATCCGTAAAATTTTATTCGTAAAGTTCTTGTTGTTTCCGTTTTTTTTGCAGTGTTATCGAGGCAACGTAATGCAACGGCGGCGTTTTTTCGTTGATTATCGGCATTGACATATAAGTGCGAAGATGGTATATTTTGCTCGGAGATATTTTATGAAAGACGTGCTTATTACTGCGGTGAGGAAAACCGAATACAAAGATTTGATGGAGCAATACGAAAACCCTATCGAGCATGCGTGCGACGTAAAGGTAGGGGACGTTTTCGTAAGCAAAAACGGGCAAATTCCCGACGGTTTTTGCCAAAGCGCATGGGACAGCGTTGCGCCTTTTGTCAAAGAACTTGCGCTCGGTGGCGGAAATTTCTTCGACGGATGGATGAAAAATCCTCAAAGTGCAATGATTTCGTGCAACGATGGCTTTCGCCCGGTGAGCTTTTATATCGAAGCGAAAAATGACTGACAACCACATCGAAAACGCTAAATCTTTTGCGCGCGTAATGCGCGCTTTTTTTATATTATAAAACTTATTTTTAGGCTAATACTAATCAATATATGCGCCGAAATTCAGGCGCGTTGCTTACGTCGGTGCGGTGAAAAAAAATCTTTTTGAAAATTGCGAAAAAAATTTAAAAAAATTGTGATAAAAGTATTGACATTTGGCAAATATGGACATATACTGTTAGCAATCAAAGCAAAAGACTGCTAGCAATAGTCTTGAGCGAGGAAAGAATATGGGAAAAGAGTTGACCGAAAGGAAAAAGAGAATATTGCATGCGCTTGTTGACCTGTATATTTCAACGGGACAACCGGTGTCTAGTTCGGACATCCAAAGCAAGTATTTGCCCGAAGTCAGTTCTGCAACCGTAAGAGCGGAATTGAGCGCACTCGAAGCGCTTGGGTATATCGAGCAACCGCATACGTCGGCAGGCCGCGTACCTCTCAAAGACGCATACAAGTTCTACGTTGAGAGTATCAGCTCGTTTGAGGGCAACATGCTCACCGATCAGGAAACCGCGCTTATTCGCGACAAATTCATGAACAAGCTCGGAAAGATCCAGGACATGTCGATCGAGGCGGCAAAGATAATCAGCGACGTGACAAATTACACATCGTTTATCGTTGAAAAGAATGCGCAAGACATCGTGATCGAAGAGATTAAGCTTGTGCCTTTGAAAAACGGCAAAGCGGTTGTGCTTATCGTCACCGACAGCGGTATGATTGCGGACAAGGCAATCGACGTGCCCGAGGACGTGAGAGCGGAGTATATCGAAACCGCAACCAAAGTGCTCAACAAGGTGTTTCAAGGCAGAAACATCAAGGATATGGATAAATTCGACTTGTCGGAAATCGACGTCGAACTCAAAGGTTTCGAGGACATACTCGACGACGTGCTTGGCATATTGAGGATTTACCTTTCCGAGCACAGTGACAGGAACGTATTTGTCGAAGGCGCACTCAAAATGCTGGACTATCCCGAATACAACAACGTCGAGGACGCAAAGAACTTCCTCTCGGTGATATCCGACAAGGAGAACATCGGCGACTTGCTTTCAAGCGAGGACGGTTCGATCGAGTTTTCGGTGAGAATCGGCAAAGAGGAAAGAGGCGTTGACAAATGCGCAATCATCACGGCGTCCTACAAAGTGGGCGACGAGGTGGTCGGCGAGGCAGGCGTTATAGGTCCCGAACGTATGGACTACAAAAAGGTTATCGGCGTTTTGGACTGCATGAAGAAAACCATTGCGAGCGTAGCAAAGGACAAGAATGACGAGGACTGAAATGAAAGACAAAGATAAAAAACAGAATAAAGTCGAAAACGACAACGAGCAACAAAACGTAGCGGAAGAGAAGGAAGCGGACACAACCTGTCTCGATATCGACCGTGAAGGTTTGAGCGACGAAGAGTATATCTCCGCACTCGAAGAGAAACTCGGACAAGCGATCGCGGAAGCCGAAACCTGCAAGGGATTGACTCAAAGATTGCAAGCGGATTTCGACAACTATCGCAAACGCAACAATTCGGTTGCCGAGGATATGAAGCAACTGGGACAATCCATAGTGATTGAAAAGATGCTCTCGGTGCTCGACAACTGCGACCTTGCAAGAAAGTACGTCAAAGACGAAGCCGCGCTTACGGGATTCAATATGATGGAAAGTCAGATTCTCGGTGCGCTCGGCGGATTCGGACTTACCGAGGTTGACGCTCTTGACAAAGACTTCGACGCAAAGTATATGAGTGCGGTTGAAAGAGTCAAGGACGAACAAAAGCAAGGCAAAGTGGTTGAGGTGCTTGCAAAAGGATATATGCTCGGTTCAAAACTTCTTCGCCCGGCAAGCGTAAAAGTCGGATACTGGGAAGAGTGATGAGCGTAAAGCAAACAAAAATAAATAAGCTATTTCCGCAGCAATGCGAAAACATAAAAATTTAAAGAAAATAAGTTTTCTTCCCGTCAAATCGGGAAAAGGAGAAATAATATGGGAAAGATTATCGGTATTGACCTTGGTACGACAAACTCGTGCGTAGCAGTTATGGAAGGCGGTGAAGCGGTGGTTATCCCCAACGCCGAAGGTATGAGAACGACTCCGTCCGTCGTTGCATTCACAAAGGACGGCGAAAGATTGGTCGGTGAAATCGCAAAGCGTCAAGCTGTTGCAAATCCCGAACATACCGTAAGCTCCATCAAGAGAGAGATGGGCTCGGACTACAAAGTTAAGATAGACAGCAAGGAATACACTCCGCAAGAGATTTCCGCAATGATTTTGACAAAGCTCAAAAACGACGCGGAAAAATATCTCGGCGAAAAGGTTACGGAAGCGGTTATCACCGTTCCTGCATACTTCACCGACTCTCAACGTCAGGCAACGAAGGACGCAGGTAAGATTGCAGGCCTCGAAGTGAAACGTATCATCAACGAACCTACGGCGGCGGCACTTGCTTACGGCATCGATAAAGACGAGAATAAGAATCAAAAAGTTCTTATCTTCGACCTTGGCGGCGGTACGTTCGACGTTTCCATCCTCGAACTCGGCGAAGGTGTGTTTGAAGTTCTTGCAACCGCAGGTAACAACCGTTTGGGCGGCGACGACTTCGACAAACGCATCATGGATTGGATCACCGGCGAGTTCAAGAAAGAACACGGCGTCGATCTCACAAAAGACAAGATGGCTATGCAACGTATCAAAGAAGCCGCAGAGAAGGCAAAGATCGATTTGTCCGGCGTGACCAAAGCAAAGATTTCACTTCCGTTCATTGCAATGGAAAACGGCGTGCCTATGCACCTCGATATGGAACTTACAAGAGCTAAATTCGATTCTCTCACCGAGGATCTCGTCAAGGCAACGCAAGGCCCGATGCAACAAGCTCTCAAAGACGCGGGACTCACTTACAACGACATCGCAAAGGTCATCATGGTCGGCGGCTCGACTCGTGTGCCGGCAGTGTACGAATCCGTAAAGCGTATCACCGGCAAAGATCCTTATAAGGGAATCAACCCCGATGAATGCGTCGCTCTCGGCGCTGCAATTCAAGGCGGCGTGCTTGCAGGCGAAGTGAAAGACATGCTCTTGCTCGACGTAACTCCGTTGTCGCTCGGTATCGAAACGCTCGGCGGCGTATGCACGAAGCTCATCGACAGAAACACCACCATTCCTACAAGCAAATCGCAAGTGTTCAGCACGGCGGCAGACAATCAAACCGCAGTCGACATCCACGTTTTGCAAGGTGAAAGACAATTTGCTCGCGACAACAAGACGCTCGGCAGATTCGAACTCGTGGGCATCGCTCCCGCACCGCGCGGAATTCCGCAAATCGAAGTCACCTTCGACATCGACGCAAACGGTATCGTGTCCGTCAAGGCTTGCGATAAGGCAACGGGCAAATCTCAATCCATCACAATCACTGCTTCTTCGAACCTCACCGAAGCGGATATCGACGCGGCTGTCAAAGACGCAGAGAAGTATGCGGAAGAGGATAAGAAACGCAGAGCGGTTGTGGACGCAAAGAACAACGCCGAACAACTTATCTTTGCGGTTGACAAATTCGTGAGCGAAAACGGCGAAAAACTCGAAGAGGCCGACAAGAACCAAGTCACCGAAGCGACAAAGACCGCAACGGAAGAACTTGCAAAGGCAGAGAGTGAAGACGACGTCAAAGCGGTTGTGGAAAAACTCACCAAAGTGACTGATCCTATCTTCACGAAGTTCTATCAACAAAACCCCGAAGCAGCCGCAGAAGCTGCAAAACAAGCAGGCATCAATCCCGACGACTTCCAAGGCGGAGTAAATCCGGACGGCGGAGTTGACGGCACCGTTGACTGATAGTTTGAAAAAACGTAATACGTTCAGGCGCAACGGGCAACCGTTGCGCCAAGGCGTATAAAGACAAATTCGATTTGCGTTTGCAAATCGCGCATTGCGCCCAAAAAGGCGCTCAAATACGAAAAAAGGCAACCTCAAAGGTTGAAATATAGATTATGGCAGCAAAAAATTATTACGAAATACTGGGCGTTGATAAGAATGTAAACGCGGACGAGTTGAAACTTGCCTATCGTAAACTCGCAAAGAAGTATCACCCCGATATGTACGTGTCGGCAAGCGAGCAGGAAAAGAAAGACGCAGAGGCGAAATTTAAGGATATCAACCACGCCTACGAAGTGCTTTCGGATCCTCAAAAGCGTGCGGCATACGACACTTACGGCGACGAGAACGGTCCTCAACCGGGCGCAGGCGGATTCGGCAGCGGATTTTCAAGCGGCGGTTTCGGATTCGATATGGACGACATTTTCTCGTCTATATTCTCGGGATTCGGCGGTGGATCGACGCGCTCGCAAAGAGCAAACGCTCCGCAAAGAGGGCAGGATATCCTTGTTGGTATCACCATTTCCTTTGAAGAGGCGGCGTTCGGCACTCAAAAGACAGTCAGCGTAAAAAGAGTGGAAAATTGCTCCGATTGTAAAGGCACGGGCGCAAAAGACGGTACGGCATTCAAAGTTTGCTCGCAATGTAAGGGTAGCGGCAGAGTTACGATGACTCAACGCACTCCGTTCGGTCAAGTCAGCACGCAAGGCGTTTGCCCCACGTGCCACGGCACGGGCAAGATTATCACCGAAAAATGCCCCAAATGCGGCGGCGTAGGACACTTTGAAAAGGTGCAAGACGTCAAAGTCAATATCCCTGCCGGTATCGACCAAGGGCAACGTATCAGATACGAAAACGAAGGTCACGCAGGCTCTAACGGCGGTGAAAAGGGCAGCTTGTACGTCGAAGTGCGCGTTGCTCCACACAAACTCTTTGTCAGAAACGGGTTCGATATTATGCTCGAAGTGCCGGTATCAATCGTCGACGCGACGCTTGGAACGACAATCAGCGTACCAACGCTTTACGGCAGCAAAGACATCAAAATCCCCGAAGGCACGCAAAGCGGAACTGTATTTACGATCAAGAATTATGGCATAAAGAAACTCAAAGGTACGGGCAAGGGGGATATGTTCGTCAAGGTGGTCGTCGAAGTGCCAAAGAGCGTAAGCAAAGAGCAAAAAGAATTCTTGAAGAGGTTTGATCAAATCACCGATCAAAAGAAACAGTATCCTTTGAAAAAAGCGTACGACGAAAAAGCGCAATAACCAAAAATCACACAAAAGCGGACATCTAAACCGCTCAAATGCGAGAATAATTTAAGATGAAATACAAAACGATAACGGTTTTTACAAACCATAACGACGCCGACCTCATCTCGTCAGCCATGTTTGACGCAGGTGCGGGCGGTGTTTCCATTTTAGACAAACAAGACTTCCTCGACCTCGTAAAAAGCGACGTAATCTGGGACTATGTGGACGAAAGCGTACTCGAACAAAGCGAAGTCGTCAAAGTGTCGACAATGTATGAGCTAGGTGACAAAGATTTTGAAGCGAATCTGGAAGCGAATCTTGAAGAATTGAAGAAAAACGGCGTTCAATTCGGCGAGATTCTGAAAGGCGAAATCGACGCTGCCGACTACGAAAACGAGTGGAAAAAGTACTATAATCCCATTAAAACGAAGAATATAACCATCGTTCCGACGTGGATAGAGTACAATCCGGAAAAAGACGAAAAAATCATGCGGCTCGATCCCGGCATGGCTTTCGGCACCGGCTCGCACGCAACGACGAGAATGTGCCTCGAACTTATGGACGTCGAGGGAAAAGACGTCATTGACGTCGGTTGCGGAAGCGGTATTTTGGGTATTGCGGCAAAGATTTGCGGCGCAAAGAGCGTGTATATGTGCGATATCGACGCGCAAGCGGTTGAATTTGCCACCAAAAACGCCGAACTTAACAACGTTGTCGCAACGATTGAAAAAACGGATTTGCTCGAAGGCGAGCAACAAGCGGATTTCATATTCGCAAACATTACCGCGGATATTCTCATGCGTTTTTCAAAGAGTATAGGCAAACATCTGAGAGAAAACGGCACTATCGTGTTGTCGGGTATCATTGACACTCGACTTGACGAAGTGATACAATGCTATGAGAGCGCAGGCTATCAGATCGTCGAACGTATGGCAATCGACGATTGGCGCGCGCTTAAACTTAAAAGGGCATAATCTCAATCGAGTTGATTAGAATATGGAAATCAGAAGATTTTTTGTCAATCCGCAAGATATTTGCGCAAACGGTGAAATCGTCGTAAGCGGCGATGAGTTTGCGCATATGACGAAAGTTCTTCGCTACAAAGTCGGTTACAAAGCGATCGTGTGCGCAAACGACGGAATTGAGCGTCTTTGCACGATAAAACAAATAGACAAAGACAGTGCGGTTTTGACTTGCGACGAGCAAACAGTGCAGGACAAAAAGCACGTTCATATCACTTTGTATGCAGGATTGTTGAAAAACAACAAGCTCGATTTTGCCGTTCAAAAAGCGGTTGAACTGGGCATTGACGAAGTGCGGCCGTTTTTGTCTCACAACACCGCAGAAACGAAGTTTTCAGTCGACAGAGCAAACAAAATCGCTTTGGAGGCGGCAAAACAGTGCGGATCGGCATATTTGACGCAAGTGAAAGATCTTTGTGATTTTTCAAAAGTCATAGACGATTTCAAAAACTTCGACAAGGTGTTGTTTGCCTATGAATATGAAAAGAAAAACCGCATAAAAGATTGCGATTTAGAGGGTAAAAACATTGCGCTGATTGTGGGCGCAGAGGGCGGTTTTACCGCCGAAGAGGCAGCGAAGGCAAAAGACAACGGGGCGCAAATCGTAACGCTCGGAAGGCGCATTTTGCGCGCCGAAACAGCGTCAATCGTGGCTTCCACGTTGCTTTTGGACACTCTCGGAGAACTTGATTATGAGTGAGAAACTTCCAAAAATATCAATATTTACGCTTGGTTGCAAGGTCAATCAGTACGATACCGACGCAATGCTCGCAATTTTCGAGCATGCGGGATTCGAGATTGCCGAAGGGCTTGAATTTGCAGACGTTTACGTGGTAAATTCTTGCGCCGTCACCGCCGAAGCGGAGAAGAAATCTCGTCAATCGGTGGCGAGAATCCTCAAAGTCAATCCCAACGCAAAGATTTTTGTGTGCGGATGCGCCTCTCAAAACAACTTTTCGCAATTTGCAAAAAACAACGTTCAGTACATATCGGGAAGTGACGGAAAACTCGGTTTTGCAAGAAAAATCGTCGAAGAATACAAGGGCGAAGAAAAGCAATTTGACAAAATCGTTCCCGAAAAATTCGATATAAGCTCGGTTTTCGAGGACAACGACGGCATCGTAAATCTTCGCACGAGGCATTTTATCAAAGTTCAGGACGGTTGCAACAACTTTTGCAGCTATTGCCTTATCCCGTACGTAAGAGGCAGAAGTCGCTCTCGCTCGCTCGAAAGCATTGAAAGAGAACTCGACGAAGTGCAAAACGTCGCAAAAGAAGTCGTCGTGACGGGCATCAACCTGTCCGCATACGGCAAAGATAACGGTTCGTCGCTCGGTGAGCTTATGAAAATGCTCTCGAAGTACGATTTTTCCGTGCGGCTCGGCTCGCTCGAAGTGAACGTGATTACGAAAGAATTTCTTGATGCGACGAAACTTGTCAAGAGATTTTGTCCGCATTTTCACCTGTCCTTGCAAAGCGGTGACGACAGCGTGCTCAAAGCTATGAATCGTCACTATACTTGCGATGAATACTACAACGCTGTGAAGCTCATACGGCAATATTATTCCGATCCGGCAATCACGACGGACATCATCGTCGGTTTTCCAAGCGAAACGGAAGAGGAGTTTGAAAACAGCATGAACTTTGCAAGAAAAGTCGCTTTTTCCGACATTCACGTTTTTCCGTATTCCTCGCGAAAAGGCACTGTTGCGGGGCGTATGAAAACGCTTGCGCCCGACGTCGTTTTGGAGCGTCAAAAGCGCATGAGCGCATTGAAGCACGAGCTTGCAACCAACTATCTCAAAAAACAAATCGGTATGCCCGTCAACGTCCTGTTTGAAACGCAAAACAGGGGAGTTTGGTGCGGACATTCTCCGAACTACGTTAAAGTTTATTCGAAAAACGGTGAACACAACGAAATCAGACTTGTCACTCCGACACTCGTCTATCTTGACGGCGTTGCGGACGACTCGGTGAAATAAATTTTTGGAGCATAATATGGACAACTGCATTTTCTGCAAAATCGTAAAAGGGGATATTCCGTCCGCAAAAGTCTATGAGGACGAGGATATGATAATCATAAAGGACCTCAATCCGCAAGCGCCCGTGCATCTTTTGCTTATCCCGAAAGAGCATTACGCAAACATCGTCGAAATGAGCGACGCGCAAGCCCAAACCCTTGCGAAATGCCTCAAAAAGCTCTCTACGCTCACCGATAAGCTCGGACTTCAAAACGGTTTCCGTCTCGTATCCAACAAGGGTGAGGACGGTTGCCAGTCGGTTGGGCATTTGCATATTCATATTCTTGGTGGTCGTAAACTTAGCGATACGATGTGCTAAAACCGCACCAAATCGCGCCTAAATTCGTCAGAGCCGCTTTGCTCACCCGTCATGTACTTTCATGTACATTGGGCGGATTCGCAAAGCGGCTCTTCCTTGTTATGCATCGATTTGGTGCGGTTTTCCAACCGCGTTATTTGATGAACTGCGGCGTTGCCACAGTTGTGAATGAATGAAAACTTATTCAGGGAGCACTTATAAACGGAATGTGCAACTTCGAAGACGGAACACGAGCCGCAACGGCGGCGAGAATATGAGCGCTGAGCTTGACGGATAGTACGAGAATGCGTGGCATTCTGTTGCGTAGCCGCCACGCAGGCGAAGTGACATAATGAGTGAATTGTCCCTATCTATGCGAGTGCCGACTGTCTCCCCCGCGAACGACGGATAATCTTGTAGAGAACTGCCCCTATTTGAGTGGTGGGAGAAAAGCCCGAGAGGGAAAGAGGGGGCACATCTATTTTAGGGTACACGCCAGTGCGATTTTTTAATATTGTTTTGAAAATACAACTCCCCACCGATCTTTGGTGGGGAGTTGTGTTTTTGCACATTTAGTGATTATGCGCTGAGTTTGGCTTTTTTCTTCTTTGCGAAGTGGATGCCGAGTCCGGTGCCGACGCCGATGACTGCTGCGCCCGGGATGAGGGTGGACAGGAGGATAATCATAAGTTTGTTGTCCTTGTTGTAGATTTGCTCGATGGTGTTCGTTTCGGGGTTGTAGTAGTAGCCCGTGTAGGTGAGCGTGTTGCCCTCAACTTTGACTTTGCCAAACGTTTGGGTGTCGAGCGTGTGGAGTATGCTGGCGGTCTTGTCAAAATTTTTGGTGGTCATATCGTTTTTCTTGTAGGTGTAATACTTTGTGCCGAACGTGCCGAGTGTGACGTAGAGTGTGCCTTTGCCGTTGTAAACCACGCCGTTTTTGCTTGTTTTGTCTACGATTTTGCCGTTGCCGTCAAGCAAGTAGGTGGTGGTGTAGGTGTGGTCGTGACCGCCGAAAACCATATTGACGTTGTACTTTGCAAAGAGTTCTGTGAGTTGAGTTCTCATTGCAACCACTTCGCTGTCGAACGCGTGCGAGCCTGCCGAGTACAAACTCTTGTGCATAAGCACGAATTTCCACTTTGCGTCGGTATTTTTGAGGTCGTTTTTAAGCCATTCCAGTTGATCCTTGCCAAGTCCCTCGCTCGACGCGTCGTTGGTGTCGAGGACGGTGAAGTGCGCGTTGGCATAATCGAACGAATAGTAGTTGTTCTCGATTTGCTTGATGTTTTCTCCGTCCTTTACGGTGTAGTTGAAGAATCTGTCGATAGAGCCTGTCTTGTTCTCGTGATTGCCTGCGGTGAAGAACATCGACGAGTTCAACGTAAGATCCTGATAGGTGTCAAGAGCCATACTCCATTGATTGAAGTTTTTGCCGTTGTCGCACATATCGCCTGCGTTGAGAATGAAGTCGAATTTGTTGACTTTTTCGTCTTTGAGGAGCGCGTCAACCGCCTTGTGGCTCTCGTCGTACATACTTTGAATCATACCTTGTATATCTGCAACGGTGAGGAATTCAAACGTATCTACGCTTCTGTCGGGAGCGGTGGTGAATTTGAGCGAGTTGCCCGTGTAGCCCTTTGTCTTGACAAAATCGACAAGCGAGAACGTGACGTTTTCACCGTAGTTGCCCAGCACGTCGTAGTAGTAGGTTTTGCCTGCTTCGAGACCGTTGATTGTGACGGTGGTGCAGTTGTAGTAGATGACGCTGTTTGCGCTTGCGCTGTCACGCTCGCCATACTTTATGGGTTCTTTGACCTTCTTGCCGTCGACAACCACTTCGCGTTCGATTTGCCCGTGGGTGAGGCAGAGAAGTCCGAGGTCGATGAGCGGAATGTATTGCGGTTTTGTTTGCGTAAATACCGTTGCATTTATGCCGTTTGCAAACTCTTTGTACTCTTTTACATCGAGATAATCCGTCTTGTTCTTTGCGTATTCGGCAAATGCTTTTGCTTGGGACGTGCCGACTTCGCCGATTATGTTGCCCTTCTCGTCAAGGAGTCGGAAAGTGCCGTAAACGTTCTCTTCGGTGTAGAACTTGATTGTGTAGGAAGTGGTGGAGTTTGCCGTATCGAAGTTTGCGGTGACTCTCGATGGAACTCTGCCGTTTTGTTGTGTTGCGGCATTGAACGCTGCGCCGACCGTAGAAACCTTGTTTAGAGTGCTGAGGTAGGACAAACGCACGCCGTCTTTTTCATATGCCTTGTCGGGTTGATAGTATGACGGTTTGTTCGGATGAGCAAAGTCGTCCAAATCGGGATAGACATCGGTTGAAAACGTGATTACGATATCGTTTGCGATTCCGCCGAGCCCCTTGTAGAAGCTATCGACAAGATAACTGTCAAGGAAATTCTGAACAATAGATATGACATCCGGACCTTCGAGTGAGAAGCCGAGAAGTTTTGCAACAAGCGTTTTGATTGCGGGAAGCAAATCGTTGATGACGTTTACCAATACGAAATCTTCCGCATTGATAGAATAGTTGTCGGGAAGCGAAATCTCAACGCCGAGCTTGGAAAGGAAACTCGAAACAATCGGGTTTTTCAACACGGAGGGAAGTTGTGTCCCTAGCCCTTTTTTGAGGTGTGCAAAAGCCGCTTCGGTGATATATTCTTTTTCAACCGCGTCTTTGAAGTTGAAATGATTGTTGAGGATGGTTTTGAGAAGAGAACCGTCTTCCGTAAAGATAGGATCGAGCAAAGTTTTGAGCAAATCTTTGACGAATTTGCCGCTGAGAAGTTGCTCTTGCATATCTTTGACTGCCGCCACCATACGCAAACGATATGTCGGATTGAAGGGATGTTTGAACAGATAATCCTTGCCTTCCTCGACCGCTTTTTCCTCGCCGAACACGGCTTTTATGGATTCCGCGGTTTCGTCAAGGGAAATTTCGATGCCAATTGTGTGCGCTGTCATGATGAAAGCGGCAACATCCTTGATGTTCATTTTTCCGCTGTTTGCGGGGTTGACTGTCGATTTGATTGAATCGTCGCCGTAGTTCCAGGAAAGCACTTCGTTGACCACGGCATTGACCAAATCGAGAGCTGAATTATATTCAACGCCGTTGTGGGTGTAAGTCACGCCTTTGAGAACGGTGTCGAGAATGTATTTGACAAGTCCGTTGAGAGCTTCTTTTTTCTCGCTCGGTTCCATTCTGCTGCCGTAAATGTCACCCTCCGTTTCGCCTCTCTTGAAGTCTGCAAAGAGAGTGCTGCGTACGATGCCGAGGACGGTGTTGTCGCCGCCTATCATATTCATCACGGTGCCGACAAGCGAGTCGATGGTGCTTTGATTGATGAAGTGATCAACCACGCGTTCGACAAGTATGGAGTAAATTTGCTCGTTGATATAGTCGTTGTAGCTCATTGCGTTCATGTTGTCGTAGTTGATCATGTACGCAAGATAATCGGGGTTGGTTGCCACGACTGCCGCCCATTTTTCTTCTTTGTCCGCCTCGGTGGTTGCTGTTTTATATTCCTCATAGGCGGCTTTGAATGTTGCGTCGTTAAAAGCGGGAGCGGTGAATACGTTGTGGCTCGGCACTTCTTTGAAGGGGCGAGCAACGCCGTTGGCGTCTTTGAGATCGTCAAGGCAGAAAACGGAAGAAACGCAAGTTTCGCCGAGTTTGCCGTCAAAATCGTATCTTTCGAGAGTGGTGTATCTTCTGGGAGAGTAATAGCTCACACAGGAACCCGTTTGGAAGTCGTAAAGCGTTCTGCCTTCGACGTCGGTGTAAGTCATTGCGTCGCAAACGTGCATGTGTCCCGTAAAGACGTAGCGGGCACCCATATCGAGCAAGCGTTTTGCGGTGTTTTCCCAGTTGTAAATGGTGAAGTCTTTGAGAATTTCGTCTTCCATTTCCCAGTGCGGAAGAGCGTTTTGGTGGAAGCAGCTTATGATTGTTTTTTCACCGAGGGTGGCTTTTGCATTTTGTTCTTCGCAGAATTTTTGCATCCAATCAAGAACGCCTTCGGTCAGTCTGCCTCCGCAAAGGTGGTCAAGACCTGTCGAGCGGAACACAACCGCATTGTCCGACGAAAAATCGGGAACTATCGTGGTTGACGTGTCAACCGCACCTTCTGCGGTTGCTCCGTAATAAGTGTATGCTGTGCCGTTTGCCTGTTTTTTGTCTTTGAGAACTTCGTATTCTGCGGCGTTGACTCTTACGTATGCTCCGACGTCTGCGGATTCTCTGTCGTGAGCGTCGATGACCATAAACGCATAGTCGTTGTGATTTCCGTCTGCGATTTCGACGGAGAGGGAAAGAGCATTGCTGACATCGCCGATTTGATAGTACTCTTTGAGCTTGTTGGCAGTCGTCCCGCCGGACATATTTCTTACCGCTTCGAGATGCTCGTTGTAATAGTGAATCTCAAGATTTTTCGCGTTGGTGGAGGGGATATACGTCGTGGTGTATTTGCCATACCAATAGTTTTCGGGCAGATAGTCGGTGAGTTTGATTGCTCCTTCGCTTCCGTCAAGGTTTGCATCGGGGTAGCCCAAACCTGCAAATACGAGAGCGAATTGCATCGAACTCAAAGCATCGGAAACACGCTTCGAACCGTCGGTTTTGGAGTAGAGTGCGCCCGACGTGTTGTAAAGGTCGTGGTTGCCCGGCGTTGCGAAAACCTGAAAGTCGGTGTATTTGCCATGCAAATTTCTGACGGTGTTTTGCAAATATCTCAAAGCGTTTGCAACGTCCACAAGTGCGGTGACCTCGCCGTTTTTGCTGAGGTCGCCCGTTGCAAAGACGTATGTAGGCGCAATGCCTTTCTTTGCGTCTTCGATGAATGCTTCGATCTGCTGTTTGAGGATCATTCCGCTTTCCATAACGAGTTTCGTGTCGCCTGTCATGGAATTGTAGAAGTCGCTTGTTTTGTAGTCGGAGCTGTTGATGTCCTGATAGCAATCATCGACGGGGAAGTAGTGAATATCGCTGAATTGACCGATTTCAAGTTTATCCACCGGCGATTTTGCAGTATCGGCCGTTGCAATGCCCGCAATCGAGAATGTCATGACGCTTGCAAGCACGATTGCGAGCGTAACGACGAAAATCAAAGGCAGATGCTTTTGCATTTTGTTGCTCATATTTCCTCCTTATGCGCGCGTGGGCGCGCAAATCGTTCTTTACTTTACGATTGTACATTAAAATACAATTAAAATCAATATGCAAGTTTGCAAAAATCGTATACTAAATCCGGTTTTGTTCGATAGTTTACAGTTTGATTGATATTTTGCTGAAAAATCGATTTATTATTTTAATATCGTGAAAAAATCAAAAATAATTTTGTAAATATCTCAAAAATATATTGACAAAAACGGTAGCGGAGAATATCATATATATGAACATTTGAATAACAGTTCAAGTGTCGGAGAAAAAATGACATATACAATTGACGAAAACACCAAAACAACCGCGATCCCTGACGAAGATGTCGTTGCGTCCCTTTCCGAGCTTTTTAAGGCGCTCGGAGATCCTACTCGCGTGAAGATTTTGAGTTGCCTTCAAACAAGCGATATGAACGTAGGGGATATTGCCGGCAAGCTCGGAATGACTACGTCCGCCGTGTCCCATCAGCTTCGCGTGCTTCGCGCAATCAAACTCGTAAAAGGCACGAAAGAGGGCAAAGAAGTCAGATATTCTCTCGACGACGACCACGTTACGCTCATTATGCAATGCGGTCTGACGCACGTCAACGAGGAAAGATAATCGCAATGGCCTAAAAACAGGGTGAAAACCCCTGATTTTTTAGACGCAACACTTGAATAGTTGTTCAATAATCCAACTGTTCAACAAAAAAATACAAAGGATTTAACCCGAAAGGGAAGCATAGAAATCGAAAAGGAGAAACAACAATGAAAAAAGTTTACAAACTCGAAGATCTCGACTGCGCAAACTGCGCCGCAAAAATGGAATGTGCCATCAAAAAACTCGACGGCGTCAACGACGCAACGGTAAGTTTTATGGCTCAACGTTTGACAATCGAAGCGGACGACGACAAATTTGAAGAAATTATGGACAACGTGCAAAAAGTTTGCCGCAAAATCGAGCCCGATTGCACGATTTTGCGCTAAATGCAAAACGATACGCAATTTTAGTCCGAATAGATAAACAAGCAAACGATTTATCGTGATAAAAATGCTGTAAATATGAAAAAAATCAAATTATCGAGAAAAGAAAAAAAGAATTTAATCCGCATACTCGTTGCGCTTTCGATGTTTTTTGTTATTCTTATCGTTGACAAAACAATCGGACTTGCGACGTCGGTTGGCGGAAAATACGGTTGGCTTTTGCCGTTCTTCCTATATTTTGCCGTTTATATGGTCATCGGTTACGATGTTTTGTACAAAGCGGGAAGAGGAGTATTTCACGGACAAGTTCTCGATGAAAATTTGCTTATGTGCGTTGCCTCTCTCGGCGCGTTTGCGCTTGGCATTTATACGAGCGTGACGGGGAGAGCGCAGGAAGGTTTCGATGAAGGATGCGCCGTATTGTTGTTTTATCAGGTCGGCGAATTCTTCCAAAGCTATGCAACCGGAAAATCCAGAAAGTCGATTTCCGCACTTATGGATATTCGTCCCGATTACGCAAATGTAAAAAGGGAAGACGACGTTGTCGAACAAGTAGATCCGAGCGAGGTCAAAGTCGGAGACGTCATCGTGGTTTATCCCGGTGAAAAAGTGCCGCTTGACGGAATCGTTGTGAGCGGATCGACCACTCTCGACACAAAAGCACTTACAGGTGAATCCTTGCCAAGAGAGCTTTGCGAGGGGGACGAGATTATAAGCGGTTGCGTCAATTTGACATCACAAATCGAGGTTGAAGTGACAAAAGTATTCTATGATTCGACCGTTTCTAAAATACTTGACCTCGTTGAAAACGCTTCAAGCAAAAAATCCAAAGCCGAAAACTTTATCACGAGATTTGCAAAATATTATACTCCGAGCGTTGTTGCGGCTGCCGTTTTGCTTGCTGTCATAGGCGGCGCGGTCAGCAAAGATTGGTATACCTGGATATACAGAGGACTAAGTTTTTTGGTTGTTTCGTGTCCGTGTGCGCTTGTCGTGTCAGTGCCGCTTTCCTTCTTTGCGGGCATCGGCGCGGCGTCGAGATTCGGTATTCTCATCAAGGGTAGCAACTATCTGGAACTGATGAGCAAAGCAAACATCTTTGTCTTTGACAAGACCGGTACGCTTACAAAAGGTAACTTTGCCGTCACCGACGTATCTCCTGTCGACAAAAAAGACGATATACTTCGCCTTGCCGCTATTGCCGAAAACGATTCGAATCACCCCATTGCACGCTCAATCGTGGCTTGTTATGACGGTGAATTCGAGGGAGGTTATACTCTCACAAACGTTGCGGGATTCGGCGTTATCGCAACAAAAGGCGACGATGCGATATATTGCGGCAACGAGAAACTTATGAAATCTTACGATATTCCGTATGTCGCGCACAACGGCGTAGGCACCGTCGTTTATGTCGCCCACAACAATGAATATGTCGGTTCGCTTCTTATCAGCGACGAAATCAAGGACGAATCGGCGTCTGCTGTTGCGGAGCTTAACAAAATGGGATGTAAAACGGTTATGCTTACAGGGGATAACGAGGCAATTGCATCCGATGTTGCTGCAAAAATAGGTCTTTCGGGCTACAAAGCCTCGCTTTTGCCTCAAAACAAGGTTGAAAACGTCGAGCAAATGCTCAAAGATAAGAAAAAAGACGAAGTTTTGTGCTTTGTCGGCGACGGCATAAACGACGCACCCGTGCTTATGCGCTCGGACATCGGCATCGCAATGGGCGGTGTAGGGAGCGACGCGGCAATCGAAGCAAGCGACGTGGTGCTTATGCAAGACGATTTGACGGGAATATCCACCGCAAAACGTATATCCAAAAGGACTATGCGTGTCGTTTACGAGAATATAGTCGGCTCGCTTGCAGTCAAACTTCTCATAATGGCACTCAGCGCAACGGGCGTTCTCGGCAGTGCGACGATGTGGATTGCAGTCATAGGCGACGTCGGCGTTGCAATCGTTGCAATCCTCAACGCAATGCGCGTCAACAAAGGCTACAAAACAACCGTTAAAACACAAAAATAACCGATTAGATAGCCGAAATATGTTTATAATCTGACATATACGGCTTATCAAATCTCGCAAATAGTCATAATTTTCCCTATTCTATAAGAAAAGCGGATTTGCAATTTGCAATCCGTTTTTCTTTTTGTGCTATCTTTCTTTGAGTTTGTATCCGCAATTCGGGCACTCGGTGTCGTTCGGTGATATTTTTGCAAAACAGCAGGGACATTCGTTTTTGCTTGCAACGTTCGACATATACCTGTTCATTTGTTTCGGATTTTTTGTATCATAGCCGCAATTAGGACATATTTGTGTGCTTTTATCAAAAACAGTATAGCATATTGGACAGAGTTGCTTATTTTGTGGTAATTGATATGCTTTTTTAACTTTAAATAACTCTGACTCATCTTCTTTGGCATTTTCTTCAAGTATTTGAGTTTTAATGTTTTTTATTGTTGAATTGGTATTATCATCTAATGCGTCAAGTAGTTTGTTGAGCGTTTCTTGATTCTTTTTAGCAGTACAACCGATGCTGACAATACATCTTGTAAATATTGTAATTACAACGATAGAACCTACACCTGTTATGATACTTGAAATTATAGCGCCGATATTCAGAGGAACGATATTTAGCGCTACAGACAAGATTATCAATATGATGTAAATGACGATAAGACAGTAAGAAAAATTCTCTATTCCTTGTATGTCGGATATGTCGATTTTGCTGTTTTTATTGACATAATCTTTGTTTTTTTTGCCGTTGGTGTCTTTTTCCATATTTTACCTCCAAAATAAAAAATGTGCCATCCCGAGCGAGATGACACATACAGTTGTTTCTCGCAAGGTTGTCACACCAAACTAATCTCACAGATTATGTGCGGAAACAAGACTGCCAATGGTAGTCTGTGAGATTATATTAAGTTTGATGTGACGATGTGATTATTGCATATGCAATGAAAAATGTCAAGTCAAGATCGGCAAGCAATTAGCATACGATATATTGTAAAAGAGAGGTGGATTATGCATTTTATGACGCTTATGCTTGCGATACTCGGATTGTTAGGTATGTTGGGATTCTTCGGCGGCTTGTGGTTTTAATCGCTTCGGATTCTAATAAAACAGCGTTTTCGTTTGGGTCAAAACGTTCGTTCGATTCCGTTAAATCGATTTGAAATGAAAAAACACATCTTAAAGATGTGTTTTTATTTACTTTGATATTACGTTAAACGTCAGATTTCCATTGCAATTTTCAATGCGGCGTCAAACGTTGCTTTTTGAATATCGTGTTCCGCTTCGTTGCCGAGATTCGCTTGTTCCCAAGAATCGTCGTTCAACAAATCGCCCGAAAAGAAAAACGTATACAATTCAAATCCGTAATAATTGCAAATCGCTTGCAATCCCGATGATTCCATTTCAACCGAAATGCAACCTTCGCTTTTTCTTCGTCTTGCTTTATCTTGCGTTTCCATATACAAGGCGTCAGTCGTCCACGACCTTCCGACAACGTACGGCAAATTGTATTTTTGAAAGATTTTTGCAATCTTGTCGCAGTTTTTTATTTCGATATAATCGGACGGCGGCATATAGTGATAAGAAAGCCCTTCGTCGCGATAGGAATAAGAGGGGACTATCAGTTTTCCGCTACATTTTTCCTTATCCAAAACGCCGCACGAACCGTATACGATAAACTTGGTTGCGCCCGAAACGTAATTTGCTTCGTACATAACGGACGCGGCAACGCACGAGCCGATTGGACTCATATAAAACAAAAGTTTTTTCCCGTTGACTTCAAACAGATAAATATCGATGTGTCCGTTTGCCGTTGCCGAGTGACCTATGGGGTGGCTTTCGTATTTTTCCAAAAACATTGCCAAAACGTGCCTTGAAAACGACACAATGCAAACGTCGGCAAAAAACTTCTTTTCGCCGTAAAAAGCACTTATATCAATCAATGGTTTCGATTTGTTGTCAAATGAATCGATTATGCTCATACTTTTTCCTATTTCCGTACAAGGTTATGCAAGGTTTTGTGCTGTTTTTCGGATAATCCGATTGTTTCGGTCATTATATCATTTATCCTACGAGATGTAAACGCCAAAATTCTTTTGCATTTATGAAATGTGCGGAATTAGAGTATGGCGCACAATTCATCGGATTTTCAGTTTTCCCGCCCGTTCGATTCCCGAAATTGATTTGAAATGAAAAAAGCACATCATTGAGATGTGTCTTTTCTTTGGTACCCCCATAGGGAATCGCTCCGCTTGACCTATGCAAATTGCCCGCACGACACAGGCACACATCTTTATTGGTTTCTGCACGACTTTTTGATAGGTCTGCGCTATCTCGCCGGGGCGGGCGCACAATTCACAGGATTGTGCGCTTATCCGCCCGTTCGATTCCCGAAATTGATTTGAAATGAAAAAAGCACATCATTGAGATGTGTCTTTTCTTTGGTACCCCCATAGGGAATCGAACCCTAGTTTCCGCCGTGAGAGGGCGACGTCTTGAACCGCTTGACCATGAGGGCAAATCGATATTGCTTTGTGATAATAGCATAATTTTATGCTCTACGCAAGCAAAAATTTGTATATTTTCTCAAAAAAACTGCTTTTGGCGATCAACAACGGTTTTATTCGGTGATTATGATAAAAAAATATCAAATTCGGTATTGATTTTTGGATATTGATATTATAAAATACATTTGTAATAAAATTGTAAGGAGAGAATTATGGATCCCAAATATCAAAGTTTGTTTACGCCTTGGAAGATAGGCAACTGCGAAATAAAAAACCGCATCGTGCTTACTTCTATGGGCGGAACTTCAATCTTCGGTTGGATGGAACCGCATCACTTCGACAAAGAAGCCGCAAATTTCTTGCTTGACAGAGCAAAAAACAATGTCGGTCTTATTTTGCCGGGTATCGCCCCCATCAGAAACGTTATAGGCGGAAACTGGCTCTACAAGAGCAAAAGCTCGTTCAGACATCTCAAACCGTTTATGGAAGAGCTTCACAAAACCGGCGCAAAGATGTTTGTGCAGCTCACCGCAGGTTTCGGCCGTTCGTTTGCAATCAGCTCGATGATGGAAATGCTTGCCACAAACAAAGTTTTGGGTGCAATCGCAAAACCTTTCATCAACATCGATCAACTCACTATGAGCGCAAGTCCCAATCCTAACCGTTGGAGCGACAAAGTGCCTTCTCGCGCAATGACCGTCGATGAGATTCACGAGTTTATCAAGGCGTTCGGCAAGACGGCAAAGATGTGCAAAGACGCAGGCGTTGACGGTGTTGAAATCCACGCCGTGCACGAGGGCTATCTGCTCGACCAATTCACGATGAAATACACCAACCAACGCACTGACGAGTATGGCGGATCCATTGAAAACAGATATCGTTTCCCCATGGAAATCGTCAAGGAAATCAAGAGAGTTTGCGGTGACGACTATCCTGTTTCTTTGAGATATTCGGTTGTTTCAAAGACGAAAGGTTTCCGTCAGGGCGCACTTCCCGGTGAAGAGTATGTCGAAGTCGGGCGCGATATGGAAGAGAGCAAGATTGCGGCAAAGATGCTCCAAGACGCAGGCTATGATATGCTCAACTCCGACAACGGCACGTACGACGCATGGTACTGGGCGCATCCTCCTGTATATATGCCTCAAAACTGCAACCTCGAAGACTGCGAAGAACTCAAAAAAGCGGTGGATATTCCCGTTGTTTGCGCAGGCCGTATGACTCCCGAAGTCGCGGCAAAGGCGATTGCGGAAGGCAAGATCGACGGTATGGGCGTTGCACGTCAATTCCTAACCGATCCCGAATGGGTGACAAAACTCATGCAAGGCAGAGAAGACGACATCATGCCGTGCATTTGCTGCCACAACGCATGCTTCAATATGGCTCACTACAACGGCGTTCCCAACGATCAGGATTTGTCGGACACCGCAGGCATGGCTCGTTGCGCACTCAATCCACACACCATGCAATCCAAGAAGTATAAGATCGTTCCCGCAACCAAATCCAAGAAGATTGCCGTCATCGGCGGTGGTATCGGAGGTATGGAAGTCGCAAGAGTTGCAACTCTTCGCGGACACAAAGTCACAATTTACGAAAAAGGCAACGACCTCGGCGGCATCTTCGTCGCTGCGGCTGCTCCGTCTTTCAAGGAAAAGGACAAAGAACTTATCGAATGGTACAAAAAACAAATCAGAGATTTGGGCATCGAAGTGAAGTACGGCGTCAAGGTTGACGACGTGACCAAGCTCGGCGCAGACGAAGTCGTCGTTGCAACTGGCGCAGTGGCAAGACGTTTCAACGTCCCCGGCGTAGAAAAAACAATTGAAGCGTGCGACTTCTTGCTCGGCAAAAAGCAAGTTGGCGACAACGTCGTAATCATCGGCGGTGGCTTGACCGGTTGCGAAATCGCATACGAATTGCAACTTCAAGGCAAACATCCCGTTATCGTCGAAATGAAGAACGACCTTATTGCAGTCAAAGGCGTGTGCCTTGCAAACTCTTCTTATTTGAGAGAGTACTTTGCCCTCCACAAAGTGCCCGTACACCTTGAAACGAAGCTCGTTGCTATTACGGACAACGGCGTCAAAGTTCAAGACATGAAAACAGGCAAAGAGTTTGAGATTCCTGCCGAATCCGTCATTATGTCCGTCGGATACAAGCCCGCACCCGTCGCGCAAGAGGGCAAACACGTTCACGTTGTAGGCGACAGTGCGAAAGTCGGCAATCTCCGTACGGTCATCTGGGGCGCATGGGATGTCGCAATGAAACTGTAAAGCGTAAAGCGCGCTATTTAGCGAATAACTTCGGCAGAGCCGTCCGTCCGTCAACTCATTTACGACAAGTAAATTAGGGTTGCCGTTCGGACGGCTCTTTCTTGTTCTTCATCTAAATATTGCGCTTTACGAATATGTGCGGTTTTGTTGAGGATTGATTCAAGATGTGCCTTTCTTGTTTGACGTTCAAATATCGCACTTAAAACCTTTGTTGGCGTAATGCGCAAAATGTTGTTGAAATAACGACGAAAGATGATATAATATTTACAAAATATGAACGCACAGAGGTGTAGTGTATGAAAAAAACAACTATGCAAAAATATGCTCGTCTTATCGCTCGCAAGGGCATAAACGTGCAAAAGAATCAGGAAGTTATCGTCAATGCGTCCCTCGATCAGCCCGAATTTGTCAAAATGGTTGTTGAAGAGTGTTATCGCGCAGGCGCAAAAAAAGTCACGGTGGAATGGAGTTATCAACCTTTGACGAAACTCAATTACCGCTATCGTTCAATGAAAACTTTGTCCACAATCGAAAAGTGGGAAGAAGAGAAGTTGGCACACAGATGTGATGTTTTGCCTGCGATGATCTATATCGATTCCGACGATCCCGACGGGCTCAAAGGCATCGATCAAAACAAAGTTTCAAAGGCAAGCCAAGCAAGATATCCCGTCTTAAAGCCGTATATCGACAAAATGGAGAACAAATATCAATGGTGTATCGCAGCTGTTCCCGGCGAAGCGTGGGCAAAAAAGGTTTTCCCCGGCGAGAGAGTGGGCAAAGCGGTTGAAAAACTTTGGGACGCTATCCTTTACACTTCCAGAGCGGACGGCGAAGATCCCGTAAAAGCATGGGAAAATCACAATGCCGACCTCAAAGCGAGATACGATTATCTCAATTCTCTCGGCATCGAATCTTTGCATTATACGGCATCTAACGGCACAAATTTCACAGTTGGTCTTATTTCGGACGGACTTTTCCTTGGTGGAAGCGAAGACACGCTCGGCGGTGTGGAGTTCAATCCCAACATCCCCAGCGAAGAAGTTTTCACGTCGCCTATGAAGGGCAAAGCAGACGGCATCGTGTACGCAACACGTCCGCTTTCCTATCGAGGTGAAATCATCGACAATTTCTCCGTGCGTTTTGAAAACGGCAAAGCGGTCGAAGTTCACGCCGAAAAGGGTGAAGAGCTTTTGAAACAAATGATTTCAATGGACGAAAACGCCGCATATCTCGGAGAGTGCGCTCTCGTTCCTTACGATTCGCCTATCCGCAACTCCGAAATCACGTTCTTCAACACCTTGTTCGATGAAAATGCGTGTTGCCACCTCGCTCTCGGACGCGGATTTGAAAACTGCCTCAAAGATTACGATAAATACACGCACGAAGAGTGCCGCCAAAAAGGCATCAACGATTCCATCATTCACGTTGATTTTATGATCGGTTCGCAGGATCTCGATATCGACGCTCATACTGCGGACGGTAGGGATGTGGCGATATTCCGCAACGGCAACTGGGCCTTTTAAAACCGTCTGATTGAGCGAATAACTGTGTCAAAGCCTCTTTCCCCGAGTAGTCACGTACGTCCATGTACGCTCCTACCCGTTGAAAGAGGCTCTTCCTTGTTCTTCATCTCAATCAGAAGGTTTTACAAAAAAAACATCAGGTCGGCTTTGTCAACGCTCTCGGCTATCAACCCGTGTACGACTGGGCTTGCTATCCAAGGGGGCGTTTTCGCGTTATCCATCAATTTGGAGTGCTCTCTGTATAAGTATTTCGTAAAGATCCGTTCAATGCTCCTTTGCTCACCCGTCATGTATCACACATACATTAGGCGGATTCGCAAAAGGGCGATTCCTTGTTCTTCATCTCAATCAGACGGTTTTACAAAAAAACAAAAGGTCGATGTTTTGTCAACGCTTTTCCGCTATCAAGCCGTTTAAGTACACGGAGCTTACTTTTTGAGAGGCGTTTTTTAGTTATCAGTCAAATTGGAGCACTTTCGGTGTAAATATTTTATAAAAATAAGATTAAACAATAAATCCGTTATCAAAAAAACAGTCGCTCGA
>QWCH01001703.1_pt1 | contig 31609 bp, 22 predicted proteins | sample 1972671 | NCBI WGS metagenome assembly QWCH01 (sample SAMN09866713, study PRJNA288562) | Human gut metagenome isolate term3_stool, whole genome shotgun sequencing... | isolation source: gut | host: Homo sapiens | place: USA: California
GCAATAGTTTTCTCTTCCCCCAAATCCATAACCCAGTATTGTCCCACGGCATTCTTCCCTGCCCCGAACATACAATACTGTTTATCGGGATCCGATGTACCAAAGCGCTTCAAGGGCTTCGTGTCCCCATCGAACAAATATTCAGGTCCCATGCACAATTTCTCATCTTTCACCACAATATTACACGGATCCAACACTTGAATCTTTGCCGAAGGGAACTGCTCGATAGCATACGCTTCCACGTTTTCCCAAATCTGTTGTTTTACCCGGTAACCCCGAAAATCTTCGGTTGCAATAATCACCGTATTGCTCGAACGTTCCTGCTGAAGCATAAAACTAAGCGTATCCCGCCCTTTACGGATCGAAACGGTTTCCAACCAAATCGTATCGATCTCGTGCGTCTTCGGGTTTTCACCCAAGTAAAACACGTGAGCGAACCCCGTCGTGACAGGCGACTCGTAAGCCACGGAAAAACCGTTCCAAGACGGGGACACCTTCACATGGTCAAAAAATGCCACGGGAGCTGAATCCTCCGTGTCAAATGTCAACTCCACTGTCCCAGATTCTTCCATTTTATGATTGAAAAAAGAGATGGATACCGGTATATCTTTTCGGGTCTCGTTAAAACCAACTAAATTCAAAGAGTCGCTCAAATAAGTCCCATCCACCCGGACCTCTTCTCCTCTCACGTCCGTGTACTTTGCACGAATGGAAAAAATATCCTTGTATCCCTTCAAATCATAATACATGATAGCCCCTCCCGGAATAGGCTTAAAAGTAAACTTATCCCCCGGAACAATCGCATTGAAAGAGCCATTATCATCATTACTGCAACTCCAAATTCCTAAAATCAATAACAATATTAACAATACATTTTTCATAATCAGATGTTTTAATGTTATTAAATCTACCATCCCGGATTCTGCACGTAAGAGGAGATCATCACTTCCTCGTTTCTCAAGGGGAACAAGTAATCCCGCGGAGATACAAATTTACGTTTTGACCACACGACCACAGGCCCTTGAAAATTGTTATAAAAACTTTGAGCCGTTTCGCCCACAACATTCCAACCCATTTGCACTTCGTTCAATTCCAGATGGGCCGTTTTCCAACGCCGTAAATTCCAAAATCTCTGTCCCTCGAAAGCCAATTCTACATCGTATTCCCGATGAATAATTTCCCGCATACCTTCTTTTGAATCCACTTTTTCCGGTGAACGAGAATAATTTTTCCACGCCGAAACCACATCCGGGATACCGGCTCGTTCCCTTACTTTATTCAAAGGCGCATACACTTTGTCGCTCGGTCCCTCGTACTCGTTCCACGCCTCAGCTTGCATCAAGTACAATTCTGCCATTCGCATGATCGGCACCGGATTATCCCCCAACGCCCGTATCTCGGTAGGATAAGTTGAAAATTTCAATGTAGAATAAAGGTATTTTTTCAAAAAATATCCGTTAATATTCTGTGGATTACTATTTTGAATCACATATTGCCTTGTCCCGAACTGTTCATTTTTATAAGCTTTCACTTGATAGTTTCTTGTTACCTTGGAACTCTCGTCATCCACCCCTTGCCGCCAATAACAACGATCCGCCGCAATATTGGCATAAAAACGAGGTTCTCTCCGTAAATGTAAACTCAAAACATTCTCATCCAACGAAACAACGTCTTTATATTTGGAATCCGCTTCCCGATTCATCTCGTACCTGCCCGTATAATCCCACGTTTTATCCTGGTCAATCGGCAACCCGTTATCCGTGTAAAACATTTCCACCATCTTCATACTGGGTGACAAAGTCCCTAAAAAATTAGAATTGTAAAGACCATCGGTACTCACGAACGACGGCATTATGAAGCGAGCCCAAGTATCGTTGCCATTCGAATTATTACCCGAATTCCGTACCGAAAACAGGCATTCCGTATTGTTAAAGCCCAAGTCATGTACCGACTCCTCAATATCCCGCATCGTGTTCAACAATTCCGTCCGTGCTGTCGTCGACCCGGAATAAAGACCGCGCCCGTAAAACTCACAAGTTTCAACAGCCTCGTCAATAGCCTCAGCTGCCAAACGCCAGCGCTCGGGATCATACGATTCACTGAATAACGATTCCCCGTTCTTATCCTTGAAATTCACGTAAAATTCGTTCCCGTTGAAAAGAGGAGAAGCTGCCGTGAGCAATACCTTCGCTTTAAGCATCAACGCCGACTCTTTACAGAAATACCCCCTACGACTGGGTTCCTTTTCACTATCCGGCAAGAGGTCAACAATAGCTTCATCCAACAAACGCACGATTTCTTTAAAACAAGTATCCACGTGTACACGAGGCATTTTCATTTCCTCTATAGATGCTTCCGTCGCGATATTCTCCGGAACCAACACGATCGGCCCGTAATGGCGTACCAAATCAAAGTAATAAAATGCTTTGACAGCCTTTACCTCTGCTGCCCATTGTTTCTTTTCCGGTTCTTCCATATCGTACACATCCCATATTTTTTGCAAGAATGTATTACAATAACGTATTCTCGAATAATAAGCGTACCCGTTCCACGCATCACCATAGGGCTCCTGCGACATCTGCAAACCGTCACCGATATGCAAACCACCATAAGCATCAGCTTCAGTAAAACTATTTCGCATATAATTACCCGTCGTATACTCGTCGGCCCCAAGGTACGCAGGATTTAGGTTCAATCTAGGCAAAAACATGAGACTCTTGTGAGCGGTATACAACCACGTGTCGGCTTTCTTCCGATTCGTGAAAATAGCATCAGTAGTTTCGATATCCCCTTCCGGCACCATATCCAGATAATCACATCCCCCAAACAGGAACACCATGGACAACAATATATTCTGAATCAACTTCATACTTTTATATATTTTCATTAGAAACTAAAATTCAATCCTACAGAATAGGTCTTTTGAATCGGGTAATTGAATCCGTCCTCACCTAATTCAACATCCCACACTTTAAAATTAGAAATCAAGAAAGGATTGTTCGCCCGCACGTAAAATTTCACGTTTTTCATTTTCAACTTGTTTTTCAACTTGTCCGGTAAATTATATGCCAATTCCAACGCCGTGCAGCGCAAGAAACGACACTCCCGCATGAAATAAGTGCTGCGATACGTATCGCTTGTTGTTGAATTCCAATCCTCCTGCGGGTTGTGTTCCGTTATACTCTTCGTGGATAACCGGGGCCAAAAGGGGCGATTGTCCATGTTATCCGCGGACCAATGGCTTTTGTATATCTCCGTCAACATGGCATTATCCTGAACGAAAGGAGAAATTGCTGCCGGATCGATAAAGAACCCGCGTTTACCCGACCCTTGGAAAGCGAAATTAAACTCCCAATTTTTATAATTCAAATAACCGCTAAAACCGTAAGTAACACGCGGTGTTTCCGGGAAACCAATATGCACGGCGTCTTCGAGAGTAATTTTTCCATCACCATTCACGTCACGATAACGAATATCTCCCGGCATTAAATCACCGCCTTGAGTCGGAGCATTATCAATTTCCGCCTGATCCCTGAAAAGCCCTTCGGCTATATATCCCACTCTCTGCGAAAGCTCGTGCCCCACTTTTCGCTGCCATTTCGGTTTATCACTAGCTTCTTCCAATTCCATATAAGTAGCTTTATTATATGTAAATGTTCCATTCAATATCACCCAGAAATCAGACGAGAAAGCATGCTGGATTTTACCGGAAAAATCTATACCACGGGATCTGGCTTTCCCGATATTATCCTGTTGCAGGGATTCAAACCCCACAGCTTTAGGAATAACTGTCCTAAAAGCAAGAATATTATGCCGAATCTCTTGGTAAGCATCCAGTGTAAATTCCATGATACCATCAAATAATTTTGTTTCTAATCCTAAATTTATTTGCTCGGCAATTTCCCATTCAACATCCTCGTTACCATAACTACTAATAATATAAAATGACTCCGCATTCTCCGCCGGTTTCAGTGAAAAACCTTGTGAAGTCTGTTTATTAATTTCTTCCAAGTACACGAAACGAGGTATATTGATAATACCGTCATTACCAACCTTACCCCAAGACGCCCGTAATTTCAAGAAAGGCAACCAACCGGAAACAGATTGCATGAAATTTTCTTTCGAAACGATCCATGCGGCACCGGTAGCCGGGAAAAAGCCCATTTTATGTTTCTTGGCAAAACGCTCGGAACCGTTGTACCCGAAACTAGCCTCGACAAAATAACGGTCTTTAAATCCATAAGTTCCCCGCATGGAAAAACCCAAATTACGATGGGGCATGGACTGCAAAACCGTACTGGTCGGGGTTTCCGCTCCTTCCAATGCATTAAAAACTGCCGTCAAACTTGTCTGATGGTTGCCCCAAGCAGCCGTGTGTAAGGCTCGAAGCTCGTAAGTCATCTGTTTCTTGGAAGACTCGCTAGAACTAGCTAAACTCAAAGACGTATTTGCCGCATCAAGATTCATCGCCTGCAACTGATGCTTACCTGTTTCATGATCGTATCTCTCTAAAGAATACTCGTAAGGAGTGATTTTAAACGCCTTATTTTCATTCCCTTGTTTCACGTATGACACACTAGCACGCAATTCCAATCCCTTCAACAAGGAAGAAAGATTGTGAATATATTCTACTTTATTGATAAACGCGTAACGACCACGGTCTTGATAACCTTGTTGCAATTCTTTGTAAGGATTTCTTTTTTTACTGGCAGTTGTACCAAAACGGGTATGTTCCCAAGTATAAGTATCATCCGACGGATAAACCGCCGCGAAATCCACGGGAGAAGCATTGAATGCCATCGCGTAAGCATTGTTCGCATTAATCATGGGACCATTGTAATCATCCACGGTTACACTGGAATTAAGCAATAAACGGATTCCTGCAGCCAAATCTATATTCAAATTCACACGAAGTCCTAACGTTCCATTTTTTATATTACAATCAAAATCATTCAACTTATCCGTTTTTAACATTCCATAATCCAGATTATAATTCACGGAAGCGTAATACTGCATCACGTTAGAACCTCCCCGGATATTCAACCCCAAGTGATGATTCACATTATAATCCTTGAACATGATTTTATACCAATCATTTGCGGGATATACCCAAGAGGGATACTTACTCGAACCTGTGCGATTGATTCGTTCTTCCGAATACGCCGGAGCAGCATACGGGTCCCGACTCAACAAAGCTTGATTGTACATTTTCATGTAAGTCTTTGGTCCAACCACGTCAATATTACTGGTAGGCATACTAGCAATCGCCTCGTAACGAACGGAAGCATAAACACTTCCTTCTTCTCCCTTTTTCGTAGTTACCAGAATCACACCGTTAGCTCCACGGGCACCATACATGGCTGTCGCCGAAGCATCCTTCATCACGCTGAATGTCTCGATATCCTCCGGGGCAATACGTGCCAAATCTACTTTTGAAACTTCCACCCCGTCCAAGAGAATCAATGGATCTATATTTGCCCCGGACTGAAAAGAGGTAATACCCCTGACATAAAATTTGGTATTCATCTCCTCTTCAGTTAACGCACCCGGAGCTCCTCCCGTCTGCCACCCCACGATACCGGCTATCTTTCCGGCAAAACTGGTAGTCAAATCACTGTTGGAAGATTTCAAATCCATGGGGCGAACCGTCGTGATTGCAGAAACCACGCTCTCTTTCTTTTGTTCCCCGAAGGCGACAACCGCAACTTCTTCCAAATTTTCGGCAGTGGGATCCAAACGGATGTTCAGTTTCGTTTTTCCTTTAATATCAACGGTTTCAGTTTTATAACCGATAAAAGAAACCCGCAACACATCATCCGGCTTAGCGGCAATAATATAGCGTCCTTCAGCGTCAGAAGCAACCCCTTGCGTTGTTCCCACGATCATGATTGTCGCCCCAGCAATAGGATTTCCCTTTTCATCCACAATACGACCGCTGACTTGAATTAAATTACTTTTTTGTTTTGGTCCAACAAGAATTTTACCATTTGCTTGTTGCGAACAAACTAATCCCGTTCCTTCCAAACAAGCTTTGACCGCCTCGAATACGGTAATGTTTTCCCGTTTCAAGGTGATCTTTTTCGCCTCTTTCATCACGACCTCTTCCCGGAAGGTGACCACGTTTCCCCCGAGTTGGTTGATTTCATGCAGTGCCCGCAACACGCTGAAATCCTTGAAGTCAATTGAAATGGTTTTCTGATTTGCCTGCTGCGCTAAAAGCGAGGCAGAACCGAGAAGTAGCACCGTCACGAAAAGTGAAAAAACACTAAACGATCTCTTGCACGTGCATAAAAGTCCCGAAAAGACTTTTGGTTTCGTCCTTTTTTTCATAAATTTGTGATATTAAATTTAACATTAGCCTTGTCGCTGAACAAGGTCGTCAAAGTGGAGCGCCCGCAAAGTTGCTCCATTTTGCTTTTTATTATGATTTATTTCTTACGTACACGACATTTCCCTCGATTTTAAATTCAGGTCCTCCCGTGAAGGTGAACGCCTCCAAGATAGACTTCAGCGTTTCGTCCTTGCTGAAGTAACCGTTGAACGTGTAATCCTTCTTTGCCCCGGTTTCATAAATAAATTTCACGCCATACCAACGCTCTATCTGCCGGGTCACAACTTCTATATTTTCTTTGTTAAACACGAACATACCCTCTTTCCAAGCGATGACGTTATCCAGATTCGCCTCAGACACGCTCAATTTCCCGGTTTGTGGATTCCAACCCGCCTGCTTGCCGGGAGAAAGTACCACCTTGCCAGTGGTATCCGCCAATGACGCCACATCTACCTTCCCGGTGAAAAGTGTAGTAATCACATCAGCCTCGTTCTTGTAAGCCTTGATATTAAAAGAGGTTCCCAACACCCTCGTGCGAATATCGTTGGTTCGCACGATAAAAGGCCGTGCGGCATCCGGGGTTACCTCGAAGAACGCTTCGCCTTCCAAGCGTACCACCCTTTCGCCCTTACCGAAAAGAACGGGAAATTCCAATTCACTCTCGGAATTGAGCCAAACCCGGGTTCCGTCGCTTAATACCAAAGAGTAGAAGCCCCCGGTTGTCGTGATAACCTTGTTCATCTCCAACTTATCCGGCATCACCGAGTCTGCTTGCATCCGGTCGGAATCGTAAACCAACTTGTCCTCCTGTCCCATGACCAACGCTGTCCCCACCCGAGTGGAATCCTGTTGTATCTTGGTCATTCCCACTTTTTCCCCGTCCGCCAAAACCAGAATTACCTTATCTTGTACCGTCGTCGCGGAAGGCAACACCTTGGCAACTTCCACTTTTTTGAGTTGTACCTTTTTCGGGGTATCTAGCACGTACTCGAAAAGGAGCATACTCCCCAGTATGAAGACTGCCGCAGCACTACCGCACCACAAGAGATAACGTTTTACCCGCTTTTGCCTGTTCCGCCTCGTCAAAGAGCGCAAAATATCGGACTGCAATTTCCCGTAGTCCGTTTGTAGATCGTATCCCGATTTCAAATTCAAATGTTCCTTCAAACTCTCGTCGGCAACAATCTTGTCACAAAGTGCCTGCCGCCCTTCGCCCCCTTTAATCCAGACCTCAAACACCCGCTTCTCCTCTTCGGTTGCGATGCCGTATCTTACGCGTAAGATGATCCGTGCGATTTGATGACTCTGAAATTCTTTCATTCTTTTACATTTTATCTAAAGACACCACTGATTATCGTTTGGTATTACACGAGAGGATAATTTTTTTGAAAATATTTTACAATCACAATCGTACTCCTTGATTTTTCAAGAAAGACAAAACCACGTATTGCAGGAATCATATAAAAATGTGTATATTTGTTGCACATTTATTCATCCAATATTGTAGTGGTGCTTCATTGGATTAGTAAAAGATTTCTATATGCGAAGTAATAAAAAGGTCACGGGCAATCATTTTGATCTGGGAGATTTTATCCGAGAGTACTTCGCATCTTTATGCGCCATTGCATTCAAAATAACCGGAGATTCGGATGCCGCACAGGATATAGCTCAAGAGGTGATCATCAAATTTTGGGAAAACAAAAAACAACACGAGAATCTGGAATCCATCGAAAATTACCTGTTTATCATGGTGCGCAACGAATCCCTGAATTATCTCCGGGGACTCGCCCGTGAAAAGAACCGTTACGAGCAGGTAACGTTTATTAATGAACAGGAAGATTCCGTGTGGGACACGATTATCGAGCAAGAAACGAATCTACTGTTACTCGAAGCCATCAATGCCCTTCCTCCTCAATGCAAGCGAATCGTGGACCTTTCCCTCGCCGGGAACAACACGAAAGAAATCGCAGAAGAATTGGGCATTGCCGTGAATACCGTCAAAGTATTGAAAAGCCGAGCAATTCATAAATTGAGGGAATATTTTTCAGAGAATGATATTTGGATAGAGTTTTAGGGTAAAATAGTTTCCAGTAGCGTTGGAAACTACTTTTCAGTGACACTGGAAACTATTTTCTATTACAACTGCATAGTTTCCTACTTTCCGGTTTTCTCCTTATCTTCGCGGTGGAAAACGACAACACATGGAAAAAACAAATATACGGGCATACACGCAAAAGGAGTTGGCAGAAATCCTCGTGCAACACGGGGAGAAGGCATTTAGGGCAAAGCAAATATGGCAATGGCTTTGGCAAAAGGGAGTTACGAATTTTGATGACATGAGGAACCTGTCGAAAGAAACCCGGGAACGTCTTGCCTCACTATTCACTTTACAGACCGGTACTCTTACTCATCGGCAAGAAAGCAGCGACGGCACTACAAAGTTAGGATTCACGTTGCCCGACGGTAATCTGATCGAGGCTGTTCTTATCCCCAGCCGGGATAAAGCGACAGCTTGCGTGTCCTCACAGGTGGGATGTAAACTGAAATGTAGTTTTTGTGCCACGGGAGGATTGGGATTCACCCGCAACCTGCTGCCGGAAGAGATATACGACCAAGTAGTTGCCGTCAAACGCCTAGCGGAAGAAAGAGGCACATCGCTTTCCAATATTGTATTCATGGGAATGGGAGAACCGTTATTGAACTACGACAACGTGCTGCAAGCGATAGACCGTATCACGGGAAATGACGGATTGGGCATGTCGCCCTCACGCCTCACGCTATCCACCTCGGGAATAGTGGAAGGTATCCGGCGCCTTGCCGATGACAACGTACGTTTCAACCTCGCTATTTCTCTACACTCCGCGATAAATGCCACACGGGATAAAATCATGCCGATTAACAAAGCATACCCGCTCCCGGAATTGGCAGAAGCGATAAAATACTTTGTTGACAAAACAGGGACTCGCCCCACTTTCGAGTATCTATTACTGAAAGGCGTAAATGACAGTCTTGAGGATGCCAAAGCACTGGCGCTATTCTGTCGTCAATTTCCCGTGAAAATCAATATCATCGAATATAACGAGGTCGACAACGCACCCTACCGCCACAGTCCCGACGCGAACAGGGACCAATTCGTTCGCTTCCTCGAAAGCAAGAACATCGTGGTCAACGTCCGCCGCAGCAAAGGTAAAGATATAGATGCGGCTTGCGGGCAATTGGCGAACAAGAATAAATGAGTTCATAAAGTTTATAAGGTTTATAAAGTTCATAAAGTAATAAACCCTAGCGGGCACTTTATTTATAACAGCACTAACGGACAATTAACACCCGTGACTCTATGGGCTTTACACCCTTACGAACTCGCTAAAGAATACTTTATAAACTTTATGAACTTTATAAACCTTATAAACTAACCTCACCTCCCGGCTTCACGTATCACGAGTAACTAAACACCTTACTGTCAACTCGTACTATGAAAACATTATTAGTAGCGATATTGCTTGTCGGATGCAATATCATGTCAGCAACAGCGCAATCCGACGGAACGATTAACAACCGAGCGATCGATTCACTCGACTTGAAAAAGTATGTCGGCCTATGGTATGAAATTGCACGTTTTGACCATCCTTTCGAGCGGGGACTGGTCGGAGTAACAACCAACTATGTTGTTAAACCCGACGGCGACATAGAAGTCATCGGATGCGGCTATCGGGACAGTCTATCGGGAGAGAAAAAAGAGATTGTCGGGAGAGTACATATCCCGGACACCACTCGCCCCGGGGTGCTGAGAGTCACGTTTTTTCTGGTTTTCAACACGGACTACCACATTCTGGAGGTTGAAAAGGATTACAGCGCAGCCCTCATCGGCAGTTCACAATGCGACCACCTCTGGATCGTGAGCCGTACGCCGAAACTGCCTCCCAAAAAATTGCAAGACCTTATACACAGGGCACAGAAACGGGGGTATGACACGACCGCGCTGATTTTCGTTCCGCACGAGCGGGAACAAATCCGACAGGAGTTCACCAAACTCTGAGTAATTTTCCATATTTTTGAACCGTTAAAGGCTCAGAAATATGGAATTATTCATGTATATCACCGGGGGAGCACTTTTACTCCTCAATATCATATTGCTCGTAATCTTACTACGCACCCGAAAGAGTACGGATGTTCGGGAATCTTTTATTCAACTGGAACAGAGTATAGCCCGCGTGGAAAAAGCATTTCGGGAGGAATTCCGCTATAACCGGGAAGCGGACGAGAACCGCTCCCGACAGGATAGAGAAGAACTTTCCGTATCACTCAATAACTTTCGCACGGAGCACCGAGAAGCGCTAAAAAATATCACGACACAAACAAATGCTGCCATAGAAGCGTTCCAGAAAAGTTTCACCGAAAGCATGAATGCCTCGAATCGCCTGCAACGGGAGAAACTGGGCGAGCTGAGTACCCGCCAACAGGAGCTTCTGCAAAACACGGAAAAACGTCTGGAAGAGATGCGTGCCACCGTGGACGAAAAACTACAAAAAACACTTCACGAGCGCATCGGTCAATCATTCGAACTCGTGAGCAAACAACTCGAAAGCGTGCAGAAAGGATTAGGAGAAATGCAGACTCTCGCCCAAGACGTGGGAGGACTAAAACGAGTACTCAGCAACGTGAAAATACGCGGAACAATAGGAGAAGTACAGCTCTCCATGCTTCTTGAACAAATCCTTGCACCGGAACAATACGACACGAATGTCAAAACGAAGAGAGGCTCGGACAAACTGGTGGAGTTCGCCATAAAACTACCGGGAAAAGACAACGGCGAAGACTCCGTCTATCTCCCCGTGGATGCTAAATTCCCGAAAGATATCTACGAACAACTATTAGAAGCCCACGAGAGCGGTGACACGAAACGTGTAGAAACCGCCTCCCGCAATATAGAGCAGACCATCCGGGGTATGGCAAAAGACATCCGGGAGAAATACCTCGACCCGCCACACACGACCGATTTCGGTATCATGTTTCTTCCTTTCGAGAGCATTTACGGGGAAGTGATTCGCCGTTCCTCGCTGTTGGAGCAGTTACAACAGGAGTATCATGTCATCGTGACGGGACCAACCACACTTGCCGCCATTCTCAACAGTCTGCAAATGGGATTCCGTAGCTTAGCCATCCAAAAACGAAGCAGCGAAGTATGGCGTATCTTGAGCGCCGTGAAAACCGAGTTTGACAAATTCGGCGGGATGCTCGAAAAAGCTCAAAAGAATCTCCAGACGGCAAACAACCAACTTGAAGAAGTCATGGGGAAACGCACCCGTGCCATACAACGCCACCTGCGTTCGGTGGAGGTCTTACCTGCCCGAGATACCTTGACAGAATTACCAGAGATAACGGAAGAGGAAGATAATTTATAGTATCGAAAAGGGAGGAGCCCTATTTAAAGGCCCCCACTTATCGTTTTCTACATATACAAATTCGTGGCACTCGAATACTTGTAAATAATATCTTTTATCTTACCAAAGCCTTCTTTACGATATAATTCGATAACAGGCCTTGTTGCAACAGCCGTAGCAGACGAAACGTCAAACAAGACGAACTCTCCATTTTCCAAACCAACACCCAACTGTTTCGAATTTAAATTCGGGTGCAAGGAGGTTATACGTTCCCCTGCAAAATCTTTATACAGAAACGTTTTTTTGTCAGGCACACTATAATAATATAAGATATCATTATTCGTCCCTCCCGTGAAGAACAAAAAATCACCGGTTCTCCTCAACATAAAGAATTCCGTCTCGGGAGTGATATATGCCCAACCGTCAAAAGGCTGAGTCGCATCCTTACCCGGCAAAGTGACCTGATTCTCATTCTTGTAGCTGTTATAATTGAAACGCTGGAAGGTGTATTCTCCATCGGGCCATTTCAATATCATTGCATAGCTACAAATCCCATTGAAGGCATCCGCATATGATGAGGCAAATAGCATCTCGACATCATCTCCCATGCCATCCAAGGGAGCATAGTCTTTCGGATAGGCGGTAGCACAAGCCATTTCATAGATTACTCCCGCCGTCGAAGTTGACCCCATATTCATACAAAGAAAACGGTTGTGCAATCGATCGTGTAACATCACGTGTTGCGTACGGTGATAAGCATTCAAGATAATTTGAGAAATCTCCATTCCCTTCTTGGAGTCATCAGCATATTGAAACGGGACGTCATTATAAGCAGCAGTATGAAATCCCAAGTTCGGTGTCTGAATAAACCTGGAATAAAGTTTTCCGTCGTGATTCAGTATAAGATTGCGGTACTGCGGATAAGTGGCATCTACCGGCATAAAATCATCGGGTAATTTCTCATCCAAAAATTCTTGTTTCATCAGGATCTCCTTGACCAGAGACCTACCATTCAATTCCACATTGCCTTGTCCGCCCCTCTGTATGACCAATACCTCATCCTCTCCGCCACCACGAGCAAAGTGCTGCACTAATTTCACGGGTTCTTTTCCCAGACTCGTGTTATCATTCATCGCCCGGTATTGATCATACATTGGTTTATACTCCACTCCGGAACCCGTATTCTTAAAACTAATAAACCCGATCTCCGATTCGTCGTTCTTCTCGTAGAGAATCATCCAACCTTCCAGGTAAGGAGAAGTAAAAGCAACACCCACCTGTCCTTCAAACTGCTTGACACCAGTCCTTGAATCGACCAACATAAATACACAAGTATAGCTAACGACTTCGTTACGACATAATTTGAGTACCCGATCCGTCGTTTCCAATTTCCCGTCCACGTACCATTCATAGGAGAAACGAGCGGTATCGGAAGGATCCGCATACGTGATTACAGGACTCATCGTTATCGTATCCCCCAGCACAGCAGAATAGTTAGACGTGCTAAACCGTATCTTTGCCTCATTCACGTCGGCATAGTCGTAATTCCCGTTATCCTCCAGACAAGAATACAAGCTGAACAAGCACAGCAATAGAATGAATATATTTGTCTTTTTCATACTTTTCAAATTAAATAATTAACCAAGTAAAGGAATTGTACTCAACATATCTGTTCCGTCCTCTTCCCGCACAGGCATTCCGGCATTCTTCAAGCGTACCAATTCAGCTTTAAATTTCAAACACAATGCCCGTACCCGATCCGGCTCCACCCCCTCCAAATCCCCGGTCTTCGTGATCCGGATGAATTCCGAGAATTTCTTATCCGTATAGGCACCCAAAAAAGAACGGGTAAAAGCAGCATCCCACCAACCCGGTTGTGCGATAGTATTACTTAACCAGATAATCTTACGCGTATAAGCGGTTTGTCCGGCTAACAAATTTCCCTTTCCCTGAATTTCCAGTACCAGACGGACGGGTACCCTGTCCAAACCGTCGATCTTGTTCAATTTCAGAAACAAGGTATCGGTTGCTCTCTCTGCACGGAATTGAAGCTTGGCGGGTAAATCGTAATGTTCCGGTTTAGCGGTCGATTCATCCAAAACAGAGATCATAAATTCTGTATCTCCCTGTAACGGGGCTCCCGCCAATTTCAAGACTAAAGGCAATTCGTGAACAGTTTCCGTCGGATAGAGGAAAAAAGAGACATTAATAGAATCCGTATAACTCTGCAGGAACTGCACGTAACTGAGTTTATCTTGATATACAGGCACATCTTCCTTATTGCAAGCCGCAAATAAAAACATTACGGCTAATGAAATAAATATCTTTTTCATACGCTTTGCTTTTTAATATACATTTTCATTATCCGGTGTAGGAATAATAAACTTACTTCCCATTTCGATCTCTTGTGTTCCGCTAAGTATATTCTGATTCAAACGTTTAAACATATAAAATACTTGTCCTTCCGTCAAATATTCCTTTTTGCCTTCCCATACCAGTTCGGTCATAATGTCTTCTTCGTTGACGTCACGGGTCGCACTACGGGCACTACGTATCAGTTTCATATATTTTTTGGCCTCTGCCGGAGACTCATCGAAATAGGTCTCGCTTAAGATATAATACATCTCACTCATTCGCAGGACAGGAATTAATGGATATTGTTCTTTGACGTTCTGATAGCTATCATTCGTGTTGTACCACCTTTTGGAATAGGGTTTATTACTCAAGTATTGGATGAGTTTCGAACGGTAATCCGTGGCATCATCCCGATCCTCAAACATTGCACTGACACCTTTTAGAACAAGGGTCGCTCCCGCTGACGATTTGTAATCGGAAATATGATCCAGTAAATTCTTATCATAAAAAGCAAGCAGCAAATCATCATACAATTTCACGTAATCCGGGGCATCCCATTCGTATGTAAATGAATACCATCTCTTTTTCACGACATAAGTATCGTAGATATACAACGCATATTCCCGCGCTTTGGGCATATCCCCGGCGTACATATACATCCTTGCCAATAAACCACACACGGCGACGTAGTTCATCCGGATACCCCTATACGTGAAAAACTCTCCTCCCTTGGCATTACCATTGGTTCGATATCTATTATCCACCCTCGTCAATCCAAAGGTTACATTGATTAAAGTATCATTCTCCGCCACCAAATCTTTCGCTCTCAACAAATCGGCGATAGACAGTTTTAATATCTCACCGGTTGGTAGTTTCTTTTCGAACTTCGACGGGTAACTGGTGAAATAAGGAATATACGGGCTATTGTTTCCCGTAACCGGAGCCGGTGCAAATAATCGTACCAGATCAAAATGCATAAAACCGCGAATAGCCAAAGCCTCTCCCAAAATCAAATTCTTCTCCATGGCTCCCTGTGGGAAAAACGAAGTATCTTTCTTCTCGATCTCTTCAATCAATTTATTGCAGTTTGCAATTACCCGATAGCCTTTTAGCCAGATATTAGAGACAATAGACTTCACTTTTTCATCTCCATAATCATAGGTCTGCAAATTCTTGTAGTTACTCCCCAGACTATTGTCTTCATAGCTCTGCTCCAAACAGGAAATAAAACCCCATGATAGTTCCCGCCCGTACAACTCGGGTGACGATAAAGCCTGATAGATCCCGTTCAACGAGTTACGAAACCCCCGATAATCCGCAAACAGTTTCTCGTCGTCCACCTTGTCTGTCGGCTCAACGTCAAGCCATGAATTACAGCCCCCAAAAACGGTCATAGACACGAACAACATGATTATATAACTATATCTTTTCATAACACTCTGATTTAGAAACTTGCATTTAAAGTAAAATTAAACGTTCTTGCGAAAGGATAAGAGAGCCCTCTCTCTTGTTTCACGGAAGAAAAATGTGCAATATCTTTCATGTTGAATTGCAACCGTAGCATACTTAACCTGATTTTGCGAATCAGATCCGACCTGAAGTCATATCCCAACGTCAAGGAGTTGAATTCAAGAATATTATTATCCTGCACGAAACGGGAGGTAGGACGAGTGGTCTCATTCCGGTCCGACAAGGCTTTCAACCGGGTCACTTGTCCGAATGCATTCCATCGCTCCGTAAGGACCCGTTTATCGGCATTGTATTTCATCAGATCAACGCTCTCGACCTTGTCAACCAAGGTTTGGTTATAGGCTTGCGCTCCCCATTCATACAGGAACGTGGCATACAAAGAGAAACCTTTATAAGCGAAGTTCAATCCAAAGGCTCCCTGCGCTTTTGGCTCGGTATCACCAAGAATCATTTGATCGGAAGCATTCCAGTCATAAGTCATCGTACCATCAGAACGGAGGTAAATCTCTTTCCCATCCGTGGGACTTATGCCCAGAGAGCGCATTCCCCAAATCGTCGTCATCGTACCACCCTCCACGTATTTCATAAATGTCTTACCATACTTCGGGTCCTTCCTTTCCCACTCCGAGAAGTCATAGTCATCGTACTGGCTGTCGACCAACTCATTATACGCTTTCATAGAATCGGCAATCTTCAAAATCTTATTCTTGTTATGCGCCAAGTTTCCGAACACGGCAAGAGCCATATCTTTTTTCTTTATAATATCTGCCCGAAAATCAATCTCAATGCCTCGATTCCGAACTTCTCCCAAATTATCCTTGTAAACAGTGAAACCGGAGGAAGCGGGGATAGTAATATCAGATATAGCATCTATTGTTTTTTTATCATACCAACCCACTTTTAAAGTAATCGTCTCTTTCAATAATCCCAAATCCAATTTAATATCAGTTGTATTCGTTCGCTCCCATTTCAATTCTTCATTTCCCATATAATTCAAGAAAACGCCATTGCCCGTTCCATAATAATCTTGTAATACCTCATACATATGCTTACCCGCATACGGGGGAAAATCTGTTTTACCGAGTTGTCCGTAAGTCCCGGTCAGTTTGAGTCGGCTGAAAATAGCATTATCACGCAAAAAAGCGTAGTTATGGAAGTTAATACCGCCACCCAGAGAATAAAAAGGAGCCGTCTTTTTGTCCGCTCCGAACTCGGAGGAACCATCCAAACGGGCAGACAAGTCTAGCAAATATATATCGTTATACGTGTAATTGAGTTGAACAAAGGCGCCAAAGAGCCGGGTACCGTTATCCGTGAAATTAGGTTTTTCGATAATCTCCTCCGCGAAAGCCGGAGAATTTAAAGTCCCTGAAGGGAAACCCCGGTACATGGCAACATCAGACTGAGTTTTTGTTTCGCGGGCATTGACTCCCAAAGAAAAGTTCATGTTATGTTTTTGGATCGTTTTTAGATAGTTGGCTACAATGTTCATATTCCAGTCGATATCCGAAGTATTACTTTTCGTCAATTTTCCTTTCGGAGTATCATTTTGAGATAAAGTAAATTCATAGGAATCCGGATCATAAAATACTTTAGAATGGGCATCTCGTTTTGTGAGCGCAAATTGTCCTTTCACGTACAAATCCTCCCGAATATACCAGTTCACACTAAGATTGTTCGTCAGATCCGTGTAGCCGTTTTTGTCAAAATTCTTCAAGGCAGCCTCATACAACGGGTTCTTTCCGGCATCACTATTTTCCCCGAATTCCAAGCTCTTCAAAAAATTGCCGTCTTCATCTTTGTACCTCACGTAAGGTGATTTTTTCGTGTATTCAGAAAATGTTCCGTAGGGGGAATTTTTTGCATTCACCACATCGTAAGACACTTGGTTACGTATTTGTAGATTCTTAATCCGATAATCGATGTAAAAACCCGCACCTACCCTATTCCGGAAAGACTGCTTCATTACTCCGTTCTGGTTGTCGTATTTCAAATCCAACCCGAAACGTAAATCCTTGGAACCGCCTTCGATATATAAACTGTGGGTATGATTAAATTGATCCCGCAGAGGTTTTGAAAGCCAATCTGTATCAACACCTTTCAATATATTATTCATTTTTTTCTGATATTCAGCCTGAAGACTGAAATCATAACTGTCATTGTCATAATATCCAGAAAGACGTTCCGCTTCCAGTTTCTCCCTTGCGTTCATCAGGTCATAATCCGACAAATCGGGTACAGTCAATGCGCCGGTAAAATTATAAGACACTTGAACCCTCCCCGCAACCGGTGCTTTCGTTTCAATCACGATAACCCCGTTTGCTGCACGGGAACCATAAACAGCCGTGGCTGCCGCATCTTTCAATATCGTAACACTCTCTATCCGATTCGGATCGAAATCATATACTTTCTGCACGTTAACCTCAAAACCATCCATGATAAAAAGCGGTAGATTCGGGTTGTTTTTCAATGCGGTCTGAGAAACATCTGAAACATCCAACTCTTTCACTCCGATTCCAGAACGCCCGCGTATATAAAATTCCGGCATCGTGTTCGGATCCGATCCCATAATGTTATTTTTCATCATCCGCAAGGAAGGATCAAAGACTTGAAGCACATCAATCACATTTCTGGAAGCAACCCTCAGTATATCTTCTTTATTAACCCGTATGGAAGTTCCCGTGAAACTAGACTTCTTCACGTTCGCATACCCGGTAACCACAACATCCTCCAAAGCCTCTTTCTTTTCTTTCAACACAACATTCAATTCTTTCTGCTTCGTTAACTGGATCTCCTGCGACTCGTAACCCATAAATGAAATTACAATTGTCAGATCTTGTATATCGGGCAATTCCAATCTGAACTTACCGTCCTTATCCGTTACCACCCCGACAGCAATTCCCTTGATAAGAATCGTTGCCCCCGGCATGACCTCTCCGTATTCATCTTTCACGGTTCCGGTCAACACCTTCTTCTCCTCTTTCTTCTTTTCGTCAGACTTCAGTGTGATCGCATACACTCCGTCCACCAGCTTAAAAGTAAATTTCGTCTTTTCAAGACACTTGTCCAATACTTCCGACATGGTCTTATCCTTTAGCTCAACAGAAATACCCGACGTCCCTTTCACTTGTTCATGGTTATACAGAATCACGCACTCCGTCTGATTACTCAAGTATTCAAGAACAGAAAGCAAGGTAGCGTTCTTGAAGTTCACGCTCAGTACCTTCTCTTGACCATAAACCCTATTGCTACATAGCATTACGCTTATAAAAAGCTGTACTACGATAAGTGTCAAGCATTTCCACTTCTTCATTGATTGATTATTTTTCATATGCCATTAGTAATTATTCAATACATCATTTTTCTGGTTACATTTTCATAAATCATTCTATGGTTCATTCTTTCGTTCAAACGACTCTATATATAACTCCAATATTGGTTTCTCCTATGACCTCAAATATGACCTGTTACAACATACATCTCCCCCTTTCTGATTTAACAAAAACCAGAACTCCTTTATTTTCAACACGAACATTAAATTGAAATTAATTTAACGATCCGATATTATTATCGTATTATCTTGAATTTGAAAATTTACGTTCGTTGTCAAGCCTAATAATTCAAACACTTTACTAATCTCACTATATTTCGGGATATTACCCGTAAAATGGTATTCCATAATCTTCGGGGTCGAATATACAATTTCAACCCCGTACCAACGAGCAATCTTACGCATAATGACCTGAAGTTCTTCATTCGAAAAATAGAAACGATCCTTCATCCATGAAGTATAAGGCGTCATATTTACCTCCCGAACCGACAGGTTATCCCCTTGTATCATGGCCTGCTGTCCCGGTTCCAGTATTTGCTTGTGATTTTTCATGGTTACTTCAACCTTACCTTTGCTCAAAGTAGCTTGTGCACAAACCTCATCCGAGTAATTCATTATATTAAACGAAGTCCCCAACGCCTTCACGGAAAAGTTCCCACACGCCACGATAAAAGGCTTCTCTTTATCAGGTGCCACTTCAAAGAAAGCCTCTCCCTTCAAGTAAACTTCCCGTCTATCTCCGGCAAAGTTTACCGGGAATTTCAATTCAGATGCCGAAGCAAGCCATACCCGGGTCCCGTCAGCCAAAGTAATACTGTATTCTCCTCTCACCGGAATCTCTACCGTATTGAACAAAATTTCGTCCCTTACCTGATCTGGATTCTCGTACACGATCTTTCCCTCTTCCTGTAACCCGATCCGTGTACCATCGACCTCTTTCAATGAAGTCAAGGCTTCATTTAAATCAACCTGCTCTCCAGTTGACAAAGTTAAGGTAGCTATCTTTCCTCCCGGGGATATCTGATGTGCAATTTCCAGCGTCATCGCCTTATCACCCATATGGCGACTCATCCAATATCCACCGAGTACAAGTAGCGGCAACGCAATTGCGGCGACATATTTCAAAACACGTATCTTAAAACGTTTCTCTTCTCGCTCGCCAGTTCTAATCTGTTTGTTGATTCTCTTCCATAATCCCCGGGTGTCCAGTTCCCTTTCTATCAGAATCTCATTTGCCATTTGGGCAATTTCCTTCTCGTAACGCAGGCGGTTATTTTCAGACACCTCCAGCCATTCAAGGAAACGAGGATCATCAAGAGCTATCTTACCTCTCAAGGCCTCATCCAATAAATCTATATGTCTTTCTGAAAATTCCATATTCAATGACATTTATTAGTAGAACACAAAACCTCAAAAAAAGTATTATCCGTTTTTCCTTTTTTTTCAAAAAAGTTCCACGCCAAAAGAAATCAAAAAGTTTTATTTACGAATAATCATGGCCTTGCACCCAAACACAACAAGAACAATAAAAACAATTGTTCCTTGGAAAGGTTTTCCCGTAAAATTCGGTAAGCCTTACTCATCTGAACTTTTATCGTATTCACAGATAAATCAAATTTATCTGCCGCTTCCGCATATGAATTACCATCCATGCATATATTGACAAATATCTCTCTGCATCGTCCCGGTAACAAATCAATAGCCTGTTCCAACCTTTTCCGCAACTCTGCCCGCTCCATTTCAAATTCAATATCAATCGGAGCAATCAACTCCCCCGATAACTCGGTATGTCGAAATTTTGTACGAAGTATATTTATAGAAGCATTCCGTATAGAGGTATAGCAATAAGATTTGAAGGAATCTTCCATATTTATATCGTAACGATTAACCCATAGTTTCACGAAAAAATCCTGTACCAAGTCTTCTGCAATCTCTTTGTCCCTAACAATTCGGAAAGCAAAGACATACAACTCTTTAGAATACAAATTAAATATGTATTCAAAATGAGCACGATCATCTTTCCATATCCGTTCTATATTGTTACTTGGAGACATCTCAACACCACTTTATTCTTTGGGCGCAAGTTAGAATAAATTCAAAATAAAACAAAACACTTCTTGCTAGATTCTTTCCGTAGTTTTTACTAGCTTTGCCCTAAAGAAGTGTAAATATAAAGAAATAATAAAATAAAAACTATGGAGAATAAAAACAAAACCACCCTGCTCATTATGGCAGCCGGTATGGGTTCCCGATTCGGTAGTCTGAAACAACTCGCGTTGTTGGGACCGCACAAAAAAACATTATTGCACTACTCCATTTATGACGCCGTGCATGCCGGATTTGACAAGATCGTTTTCATCATCCGCCGCAGCTTTGAAGAAGAATTTAAAGAAGCCGTGGGGAAATATGCCGAAAGTCTGGTGGAAACCGTGTATTGCTTTCAGGAAATGGATCGGCTGCCCGGGAATATGCCTCCTATCGAACGGGAGAAACCGTGGGGTACGGCACACGCTATCTGGTCGGCAAAAGACAGTATCAACGAACCTTTTATCGCTATCAACGCCGATGACTTCTACGGTCGTGATGCTTTCGTGAAGATGCATGATTTCATCGCAAATAATCCGGACGAAAACTGTTTCAGCCTTGCCGGTTACCGGTTAGCAGCCACGCTGTCGGAAAACGGTACCGTATCGCGGGGAGTATGTACCACAGACAAAGACAACTTCCTGACCAGCATCACGGAACGCACCAAAATCGGACGTGAGGGTGCGGTTATCAAAGACATGAACTCCGGTGTTATCCTCCACGAGAACGATGTAGTATCCATGAATTTCTGGGGATTCACGCCTATGCTTTTCGGAGAAATCGAAAAACAGTTTGTCGACTTTTATCATGCCAACAGCAATAACCCGAAATCGGAGATATACATCCCGTTCGTGGTAGACGAACTGATCAAGCAGAAGACCGTGAAAGTGAAAGTACTGAACACCAACGCAAAATGGTTTGGTGTCACTTACAAGGAAGACACGGAACTCGTGAACAATGCCCTACAAAAATTCGACGGGGAAGGGCTGTACACGGACATGGGGAAATAAAAAAACAACGGGAAAACATAAAAAAACAACGCCATGGATAAACTAAAGAAGATATACGACACGTTCGTATCCAGCGGTCGATTTGTGTCGGCCACGCCTTACGGGTCCGGGCACATCAACGACACTTATCTCGTCAAGGTAGATGAGGATGTTGAATATATCCTTCAACGGCTCAATAGCAACGTATTCAAGGATATTCCAAAACTCGTGAAGAACAAGGAACTGGTATGCGGACACATTCGCAACCGTCTTATCCGGCACAAGGTAAGTGATATCACCCGTAAATACATCACGTATTTCTACACGGACAAAGGAAACGCATATCACAAGGATTACGAAGGGAACTACTGGACTCTCTCCTTGTTTATCAAGGGCTCAAAGAGTTACGACGTCATTCCGGACTCCCAGATCGCTTATCAAGTGGGTATCGGGTTCGGCGAATTCGAAAACCGGATATCCGATTTTGACGCCAGATTATTGACGGAAACGATTCCTTTATTCCATAACGTTCCCCGACGCCAGCGAGAATTAAAGGAAGCACTGGTAAAAGCCAGCCCTGAAAGAATCGAGTCAAGTAAAGAATTGCTCGAATATTTAAAGAAATTCGACAAGCAAATGCTCGAATTACAGCAGCTGAAAGACGACGGGTTCCTTCCGCTTCGGGTGACACATAACGACACGAAAGCCAACAATCTTTTGTTCGACCACAACGATCGCCCGCTATGCGTGATTGATCTGGATACCGTGATGCCGGGAATCGTGCATTATGATTTCGGGGATGCCATCCGTTCCGCTTGTAACTCGGCCGGGGAAGAAACCCGCAACCTTGATGAAGTGGTATTCAACATGGCATTTTTTGAGGCGTTCACTGCCGGATTTATGGAAAAGGCAAAACACCTCTTTACCCTAAGAGAGAAAAAAACACTGGCACAAGGATGTATTCTGATGACCTATTTGCAAGCGGTACGTTTCCTGACGGATTACCTTGACGGTGATCATTACTACCCGATCACCTACCCGGAGCACAACCTGCAACGGACAAAAGTGCAAGTCCGCCTTCTACAAGACATGGAACGTCACTTCGAGAAAATGAATCAATTCATTCAGGAACAATAAAAAATAGGGTGGCAAAGCCACCCTATTTTAGTCTGTAAGGTTCATAAAGTCGAGCCTTCGGCTCCTAAAGTCCATAAAGTCCATTATTTCATAACGCAATGATATACACTATCATAATACATACATCACCCGTACATTTGACCTTACGACATTATGGACTTTCAGACCTTACGGACGAGAAGGTGTGTTTCGACACACCTTCCTCTTATTTCTTTTTGCAGCAATCTTCTTTCTTTCCGGTTTTAGAGCAGCAATTGTCACCGCATTCTCCCTTGCACGTTTGATCTTTTTTGTGATGATCACATTTGCCTTCACATTCATGCTTTCCGCTCTTGTGGTCACATTGGCTGCAATCTCCTTTGCACTCTGCTTTTGCACCTTCTTTGCAACATTTGTGTCCTTTGTCGCATTTGATAACTTTACCGTCTTTGTCACACAAAGCAAGAACTTTCACGTCATGTCTTTCGATAGCCGCTTTCAATCCCGGCAAGGAGTTCTTATCCATACGATAGGTCACCAACACGGTAGAATCCTTCATATTCAACTTGTAATCCTTTATCCCTTTCTCGAAAGGCATATTCTTGTCTAACTTCGCTTTACAAGAAGGACAATGGATTCCCACCTTGAAAATAACAGTCGTATCTTTTTTTGCTTGCGCATTCACGGTTAAACCCATCATTACGAACACTACCAGCGTAAATAAAATCTTCATTGTTTTCATATTCAAATATTTATTTATTATCAATTTTTAGTCTTCAACTTTTATCTTTTAGTTTTTATCTCATCCTTTCCGGTCTAAAGCAAAACGCAAACCGATATAGAATTTACGTCCATGAAGAGGGCCCCAGACTTTCGACGAGTCGAACGTACTGCTCCAAGGATCGTGAGCGTTCACGATCGGATTTTTCTGCGTGAAATCGCCGATATTCTCGCATCCGGCATAAACACTCCACAAGCGGAAATATTTTGTCACCTGAGCGTTCATAATCTGGAATGCATCGAAACGAGGTGCAACCCGAAACTCATCAGCAATGCCTCCCTGTTCGGGTAAACGACCGGAACCGTTGAACTGCGTGGTGAAATCGAACTGCCACTTTTTCAGGTTCGTGAAATACGACAAGTTCACCATACCTTTGTAACGACTGGTAAACGGGGTACGTCTCAACTCTCCTTTAATCGTGGTCTTCACGTCATTATAACGATATGCCACCGTCGCTTCCAGACGAGGAATCAATTCGTATTTCACCTCTGCCTGATAGCAATTGGAATAGGACTTCCCTTCCAGATTATAGAAATTCACCTGATCGAATGTCGTTTCGTTATCCACTACCACTTGATCGTTGAACTTCGTGTGATAGTAATCAAGATTAACATTCAACGTGCGTCCGAACAAAGTAAACTTCCGGTTCACGTTTGCCCCAAAATTCCAAGAATCTTCCATCTTCAACTCGTCCAACAAGTGAGGATTCTTAGCCAATAACTTACCTTCCACGTAAAAATTAGCGGCAGAAGCCAAGAGGTAGCTATTCTCCGCGAGAATATTCGCCGTGCGTAATCCCCGCCCGAAAGTAGCTTTTATATTCGTGAACTCATCCGGCTTATACATGATATGAGCCCGGGGCGTCCAGATACTACCGAAAATATTGTGATAATCATAACGCAAACCCGCCATCACGACAAACCGCTCGTCCAAAAACTCTCCCGTGTACTGGAAGAAAGCCCCCGGAACACGCTCCTCGCGCTTGAAAGTAGCATCCACCCCCTCGAGTCCGTCCGCCACGACCAATTGATCGCGGAAATCCTCGTCATACTTGTCATAAGTAAAACTAATACCTGCCGAGTACATCTGTCCCGGATTATTCCCGAATATGGACTGATAAATATAATTAGCGAAGAAACTCTTTTGTCCCGCATTATATATTTTCTTCCCGTAATACGAATCCTGCGTGTGATCCGTGTAATTCAGCAGCAATGCCATACTCGTGTTCTCGTATTGAGGCATCAGATACCCTAACTTCAAGAATCCCTCGTAACGACGCGTATCGATACCTATCTTGTAAAGCCCGTAGGTCGGATTCGGCTCGGCATGTCCCCCGTGCGAGGTTTGTCCCCCCTCACGAGTTTCGTCGATAAACTTTCCACCGAATTGAAGGAACCAAGAATCATCCTTGTACGCCCAACGATTCATCACGTTATACTGTGTCTTTTCGGGCATATCCAGAAAACCGTCCTTATTCCCGTCGTGCGGCTCCTCCATCCAGTCCCCGTGCAAAAGGAACATCGTGCTCCATTTATCATTGAAACGGATACTGAAATTAGAGTTAAACTCGTACATCCCCTCGCTACTGGTAAACACGTTTGCCGAAAACAATTCCGGATCACGGGGTTTCTTGTAATCCACGCTGATCTGGCCTGCCATCGACTCGTAGCCGTTGATAACCGAACCGGTACCTTTAGACACGGAAATAGCCGACATCCAAGGACCGGGAATATAAGTCAACCCGTACAGAGAAGCAAGTCCCCTGAAATTAGGCATATTCTCCGTCATCATCTGCACGTATTTTCCCGTCAGCCCGAGCAACTGAATCTGTTTCGCTCCCGTCACCGCATCCGCGTAAGAAACATCCACGGACGCGTTGGTCTCGAAACTTTCGCCCAAGTTACAGCAAGCAGCTTTACACAATTCCTCCCCCGTAATCAATTGCTCGATCAACGGACGATTGGTCGTCATCACCGTACTTTGCTTCCGGGCTTGCACGTTCACTTCATCCAACAACTCCCCGGATTGCAACGTACAGGTAACAAACTTATCCGTCGATTTCACTTGAATAGTATCCGACCGATAACCGATAAAGCTGATTACCAACTTTCCCACCTTCTCCCACTTCAACTTGAACTCTCCGTTACCGTCCGTCACGGCTCCTTTGCTCGTTCCGACCCAATACACGTTTGCCCCGGCAAGCGGTTCCTCGCCATCGGCTGTTTCCTCCATAACCCGGCCTTTAATTGTTTGCGCCTGCAATCCGAAGGACGCGAACAAACACACCATAATAAAAAGATTTCTCATACAATTACTTTCGCTCTTGATTTTAGTTTCAATTCACACATAATACTTCTCGGCCAAGCATACACGCACGACCAGTCTGAAAGGGACCCGCGGGGATTCCTTCTTCACGGAACAGAAATAAATCAACAACGGAATGTACACAGCAACTCCAATGGCGGAGAATTATCCGTGTACGTCAAGGCAGGATTAAATGATTTGACAATAGATGTAGCACGATCGGAAAAGACAGGGGCAGAATCCACCTCCATCACCATATCGCTGAACTGCACCTCGAAATGAGAAGCAGCCCACTCGCCGTAGACCTTATAATATGTATGCTGTTGTTTCGCGTTATCACAATTCTTTTTGTGCATATTATGGCACGAGTGACAACAAACACAACCGTGCGTACAAGGACACGGCGTATCAGCAGGAATGAATATCAAACGCGAATAAGTTTCCTGACAACGATGGCAGTACACCTTACTCACATTTACCCCGATTGTCCCTAAAAGGAAAACAACCAATAACAAAAGGGCGCGTATATTCATTTTTTGCTGTTTCATCGTTTGCAAAAATAAAACTTTATTTCAATCCACATACTCTAAAACAGAGCATTAACAATTTATTAACGGTTTTTTTATTCAAATTCTCTCTCTATTGATGTAAAAAATCGAAAAAAAGTATTACTTTCGAATTTCAATATAGATGTAGATTATTTATCATTCCAACAAACTATGAGAAAAATATTACTATTCGGGCTATTTGTAGTTCTTATCGCTTCTTGCAGCAAGAAAACGAATGTCGAGATCACCGGAGCCATCAAAGACGCGGACAACACGAAAGTATACTTGGAACAAATTGACGTGAGTTCCCGGAAAGTTATAGACTCAACAAAAATTAACAAGAAAGGAGAGTTTACTTTCAAGATTAATGTTGACCTACCGACCTTCTATGCGCTAAAATTCACTAATAACGAGCAGGTTACAATCATCGCCACTCCGGAAGAAAAAATAGAAATAAGTGGAAAACTCGATGACATCAAGAACAACTATTGGGTAGATGGATCGGAAAATTCATTGTGGATCAAATTATTAAACTTCCAACTCGATCGTACGATCACGCTGACCGACTCCTTGAGAAAATCCTATCAGGCGCTGCCGCAGGAGCCTGCTTACGACAAACAAAGAGAAGAATACGCCAAAGCTTGGGAGGAGGCTATAAACAAACAGATCAACTTCACCCGGGATTTTATCATCAAACACGCGACCTCTCCGGCATCCTACTACGCCCTGTACCAGAAAATCGGAGGAAATCTCGGTATCATGGACGAGATAGAAGACCTTCATTATTTCAAGGTAGTGGCATCGTCATTAACCGCTTTGTACCCGGAATCGCAATACACGAAAGCGATCATGAACCATTTGAAAGAAATATCCCAAGCGATCCGCAACCAGCAATTGGCAGCCGTGATCAACAACTCGGAAAGTTCTCTGCCGGACATCACTCTTCCCAACACGGAGGGGAAACCGGTATCATTGCTCTCCCTGAAAGATAAATATATCGTGCTCGACTTCGGGCTAATCACCGCCAAAGAAAGTCAGGAATACATCAAGGAGATGAAAACGGTGTATGACAAATTCAAGAAACAGGGCGTTGAAATCTACATGGTCTGTCTGGATAAAAACAGATTGCTGTGGGAAGAAATCATAAAACAGAACAAGATCAACTGGATTTGCGTATGGGATGAAGGTGGTTTGCAAAGCAGAGCTGCCGCAAGCTGGAACATCAAAAATATTCCGGCAAACTATATCATCAACCAGAAAAAAGAGATTGTCGGCAAGAACTTGTACGGCAGTCGTCTGGAAGATCGTTTGAACACTTTATTGAAGAAATAATAAAAACAGAACGAACATATCATCATGCAGGGTAAGAACGTTTATTTCCTCTCCGATGCACACTTGGGTGCCAAACTATTGAAAAATAACCGGGAAAGGGAATTGATGCTCGTGGATTTTTTGAAAAAGATAAAACCCGTTTGCTCGGAGCTCTACCTGTTGGGTGATATGTTCGATTTCTGGTTCGAATACAAACACGTGGTTCCCAAAGGACACGTGCGCTTTCTGGCAGAACTCGCCAATTTCACCGACAGCGGGATAAAAGTTCATTTTTTTACCGGAAATCATGACATCTGGGCGTTCGACTACTTGGCAAAGGAATGTGGGGTGATCCTGCACACCTCTATGTTCGAAATCGAAATGAACGGGAAATCCTTCCTTATCGGACACGGCGACGGACTCAACCCGAATGACAAAGGCTATCTTTTCCTCAGCAAAGCCTTCCACAATCGTTTCCTGCAAAGATGCTTCCGGCTGATTCATCCCGACTGGGGTATCGCTTTGGCAAACAGATGGTCGGCACACTCCCGACTAAAAGGAAACGGAAAAATAGACGCGAGAGAATACTTGGGAGATGACAAAGAAGAGATCGTGCTGTATTGCAAGAAAGTATTGCAGGAACGGCACATCGATTACTTCATTTTCGGTCATCGCCACCTTCCCATCTTTATGCAACTGGCGGAATCCAGCTATTATATCAACACGGGAGACTGGATTACTCATTTCACGTATGCCAAATTCGACGGAGAAAAAGTTTCACTGGAAAAACTCGAAGAGAAAAAATAACCCTATCCATTTTGTTTCCGTGTAAAATAGTCCTAACTTACCTGCCTGTATGTGAAATAAAGATCGACAGTTATGTTAGTCAAAATATTCGGCGGTGCCGTGTACGGCATCAATGCTATTACAATTACAATAGAAGTAAACATCCTCTGGGGAGCTAAATTCATCATCGTGGGATTACCGGACAATGCCGTGAAAGAAAGTCAACAACGCATCGATTCCGCCCTCCGGGAAATAGGACTTAAAATCCCGGGTAAAAGAGTTATTATCAATATGGCTCCCGCCGACGTGAAGAAGGAAGGCTCCGCTTACGATCTCCCGATAGGTATCGGTATTCTGGCTGCCAATGAACAACTTCCTGATGCCGACTTGGAACACTACGTCATCATGGGCGAATTGTCCCTTGACGGAAGCCTGCAAGCCGTAAAAGGCGTACTACCCATTGCCATTCACGCGAAGAAAGAAGGGTTCAAAGGAATCATCCTCCCTTATCAGAATGCCAACGAGGCCGCTGTTGTTCAAGATTTCGAGGTATATGGCTTCCGGCATATCAACGAGGTCATTGCTTTCTTGAAAAAAGAAAAATCATTCTCCCCCGCGGTGTTCGACCGGAAAATCATGGAACAGCACTCCGACAACGAATTATTGGATTTCAAAGACGTTAAGGGACAAGAGAACGTGAAAAGAGCCATGGAAATCGCCGCCGCGGGCGGACACAATATGATCATGATTGGCTCACCGGGTTCGGGGAAGACCATGCTCGCCCGAAGATTACCGACAATCCTGCCGCCCATGACCACGGAAGAAGCTCTCGAAACAACCAAGATACACTCCGTCGCGGGAAAAATACAAAACAACAATTCCCTGATCGTCAACCGTCCTTTCCGATCCCCCCACCACACGATCTCGAACGTGGCTCTTGTCGGTGGCGGCTCTTGGCCTCAACCCGGGGAGATTTCACTGGCACATAACGGAATATTATTCCTTGACGAACTACCCGAATTTCAGAGATCTGTACTGGAAGTTTTACGCCAACCGCTGGAAGACCGGATGATTTCCATCAGTCGTTCCAAATTCAGCGTGGAATACCCGGCAAATATCATGCTCATCGCTTCCATGAACCCCTGCCCCTGCGGTTACTACAATCACCCCACCAAAGAGTGCAACTGTCCGCCGGGAGCCGTGCATAAATACCTGTCCAAAATATCGGGTCCCCTGCTTGATCGCATTGACATACATATCGAAGTCGTCCCCGTCGAACTGGATAAAATGACCAGCAACACCGAAAGCGAACCCAGTGCCGCCATTCGCGAGCGGGTGATTGCCGCCAGAGAAATACAGACTGCCCGATTCCGCGAGCATCAAGGCATATATTGCAACGCCCAGATGACGTCACCTCTGTTGAAAAAATATTGTCTTTTGGATGATAGATGCACCGCCTTGCTGAAAATCGCTATGCAACGTTTCGGCCTATCAGCCAGAGCATACGACCGCATCATAAAACTATCCCGCACAATAGCGGACTTGGAACACAGTGAAAAAATAAAACCCGAATACATCGCCGAAGCCATACAGTATCGCAGCCTCGACCGCGAAGGGTGGGGAGGATAAAAAAATTCAGTGATTTTATGATTGACGATTAGGTGATTATAGAATCACGAAATCAATCAATCGACAATCACAGAATCAATTCACGTTTAAACCCGACTCAAGATATCCTCCAAGCCTTGGAAGTGATTTTTGTAGTCTTCCGCACTTCTACGAATCACCTCGTAGGCTTCTTCCTTATTATACACGTGGGTAATTTCCGTGCGGCGTTCTTCTCCCGGAAGATCCTTGTAGGTCAGGAAATAGTGTTTCAAACGATCGATCACCACGTGTGGCAACTCGGATATATCGTTATAAATACTATACGTGGCATCATGTTTCAACACGGCGATAATCTTATCGTCAGCCTCGTTCTTGTCCAACATACGGAATCCCCCGATCGGGCGAGCCTCTGCAATAATATCCCCGTGGGATATCGTTTTCTCTGTCAACACGCAAATATCCAACGGGTCGCCGTCACCGTGTATATCCGCCCGCTGGGTTTGCTCCATGCAATAGTCAGCAACCAGATCCCCGCAATAAGTCTGCGGCAAAAAACCGTACAACGCAGGAACCACGTTTGAATACTTCTGCGGACGGTCAATCTTGATATAACCGCTCACTTTATCCAACTCGTACTTCACCGTATCGGTAGGCACCATCTCGATAAATGCCGTCACCACTGCCGGAAAATCCGGCCCGATATCCAACCCATGCCACGGATGTGACTTGTACCTCAACCCCATCAATCGGGCGATAGGGTCATTAATTTTATTTCCCATAACTATTTCGTTTAAAAAAAATATGTGTCATACACCTTTATATCTATTCACCGAACAAATGCAACTCGATCTGTTCTATCAAGATGTGAATAATCTTGATATGAATCTCCTGTATCCGGTCGGAATAACCATTCCACGGGACACAAATATTCACATCGCATAAATTCTTCATCTTACCGCCGTCCTTACCTGTCAGCCCGATCACCAGCATTCCCCGATCATGCGCTGTATTCACGGCATTCACGACATTTGCCGAATTACCGGACGTGCTGATAGCCAGCAGGACATCTCCCGCTTTCCCGTGCGCCTCCACGTACCGGGAAAACACATAATCAAAACCGAAGTCATTCGCTACACACGTCAAATGCGTCGGGTCGGAAATCGCCACGGCAGGCAATGCCGGGCGGTCACCCCTGAAGCGTCCTGTAAGTTCT
>QWCH01001704.1_pt1 | contig 31596 bp, 22 predicted proteins | sample 1972671 | NCBI WGS metagenome assembly QWCH01 (sample SAMN09866713, study PRJNA288562) | Human gut metagenome isolate term3_stool, whole genome shotgun sequencing... | isolation source: gut | host: Homo sapiens | place: USA: California
AAACTACCCGAACCGGTCGGACAGACTGAAGAGCAAAGCATCAAACCTCGGGGGAAGTATTTGCATTCACGGCAATTGTGTCACGATCGGATGTCTCCCGATGACCGATAATCATATTAAAGAGATATACCTGTACGCCGTGCAGGCACGTCAGAACGGGCAAAAGAATATCCCCGTCTATATATTCCCTTTCAAATTCTCGGACAAGAACGTGGTGCGATACAGGGAAACCTACAAAGCGTATCCCGACTTGCTTGACTTCTGGGACAATCTGCGTTCCGGACACGATCTGTTTATCAAAGACTTAAAAGAATTGAATGTTTCCGTCGACCGCCTTGGTAATTATCTATTCGCGAAATAGAATAACCTATCCTTAAAATCACTACCTTAGCGTGCAATTACAAAAAGGAGAAAGCAATATGCTATTTAACAAGAACGAACAAAAACTTTCCCCGGAAATCGAGGAAAAACTGAAATACTATCGTCGTCAGGGACACGTCGTTCCTCCCCGGAAAATCATCAAAAATGCAGAACAGATAGAAGGTATCCGGGAGAGTGCCAAGATCAATACCGCCGTGCTTGACCACGTGGCGGCACATATCCACGAGGGAATGTCCACCGAAGACATCAACACGCTGGTCTACGATTTCACCGTGGCACACGGGGCTATCCCGGCACCGTTGAATTACGAGGGATTTCCCAAAAGCGTGTGCACCTCGATCAACGAGGAAGTTTGCCACGGCATCCCGAGCAAAAACGTAATTCTGTGCGACGGGGATATTATCAACGTCGATGTTTCCACCATCTATAACGGTTACTTTTCCGACGCCTCCCGTATGTTCATGATTGGCAACGTTTCGGAAGCCAAACAGCGCCTAGTGCAAGTCACGAAAGAATGTCTTGAAAGAGGAATCGAGGCTACCAAACCATGGGGATTCCTCGGTGACATCGGTGCCGTCATCCAAGCCCACGCCGAAAACAACGGTTATACCGTGGTACGGGAATTTTGCGGGCACGGAGTAGGACTGAAATTCCACGAGATACCCGAAGTGGAACACGTGGGACGCAAAGGCACGGGAATGCTCCTCGTACCCGGCATGATTTTTACCATTGAACCCATGATTAACATGGGAAAAGCGGATATATTCATAGACGAGGAGAACGATTGGACAGTCATTACCGAAGACGAACAACCGTCCGCCCAATGGGAAAATACCGTCTTGATCACCGAAACGGGAATAGAAATATTAACATGGTAAGCTCCTACACATGGCTTCCGAACAGATAGACTCCCCGCTCGTCGACTTACTCCGGCAATACAAGTTATTGCAACAGGAATACGAATGCGAGAAGGAGATGTTTTATCAACAAACCCAACGAGCCGGAATACCGAAACGTATCCGGCAAGGTGTGTGTTGGTACCCGGTAGCCCCCAGACGAAGCTACTACAACTCGTTAAACCAGTTGGTCGTTGAGATCAATCGTGACGAGAATGACGAAACGGAACACAATTTCGAATACGGTCGTCCGGTTTGCTTTTTCAAGTTTGACGATGCCGGGCAATTACGCTATTTCAATTTCTCGGCAACTATCAGCTACGTGCACGAGAACACGATGCTGGTCGCGTTGCCTCATCCCGATGCCTTGCTGGACGTACAAAACGCCCGCGAATTGGGCGTTCAATTGTATTTCGACGGTACTTCATACAAGACCATGTTTGCCGCGTTGACCGAAGTCATGGAAGCAAAGAACAACCGTTTGGCACACTTGCGGGAAGTACTTCTCGGCGGCATCACCCCGCAACAACGGGAAATTCTCCCGACACGCCTCATGTGGCTGAACCCTTCGCAGGAAAAAGCGGTCAATCGGGTACTCCGTGCCAAGGAAGTTGCCGTCGTACACGGTCCCCCCGGAACGGGCAAAACGACAACCCTAGTAGAAGCCGTGTACGAAACACTGCGTCGGGAAAACCAAGTACTGGTATGCGCCCAAAGCAACACGGCAGTAGACTGGATAGCCGAGAAGTTAGTAGACCGGGGGGTAAACGTCATGCGAATCGGTAACCCGACACGGGTAAACGACAAAATGCTCGCGTTCACGTACGAACGCCGGTTCGAATCACACCCCTCCTACCCGACGTTACGCTCCGTCCGAAGTGCCATACGGGAAGCAACAGCTCGAGTCAAACGCTTGAAAGGAAACAAAAAAGAATCGGAACGCTCCCGCTTAAACCGCCTGCGTGACCAAGCCATTGAACTGGAAATCAGAATCGACGCCCAACTCTTCGGGGAAGCTCGCGTGATAGCCTGCACTCTGGTAGGTTCCGCGAACAAGATATTGAACGGGAAAACATTTTCCACCCTTTTTATCGACGAGGCGGCACAAGCCCTCGAAGCTGCTTGCTGGATAGCTATCACCAAAGCCAACCGGGTCATATTTGCCGGAGATCATTACCAACTCCCGCCCACGATCAAATGTATCGAGGCGGCACGAGGCGGATTAGACCGGACTTTGATACAAAAAATTTCCCGACAGAAACCGGAAACTGTTTCCATGCTCGAAATCCAATACCGGATGCACGAGGACATCATGCATTTCCCGTCAAAATGGTTCTACCGGGGACGCCTGCAAGCCGCTCCCGAGGTGAGCCACCGCAATATCCTCGAGTTCGACACCCCCGTCGAGTGGTTCGACACGGCACGACTCGAACTTTCGGAAGACCGTGTAAACGAAACCTTCGGGCGCATCAACAAGCCGGAGGCAGAATTATTGGTACAACAATTACAAGAGTATATCGAGAAAATCGGGATAGAACGAGTTTTAGACGAAAGAATTGACTTCGGACTAATCTCTCCATACCGGGTGCAAGTGCAATACATCCGCCAACTCATCAAGCACAACCGTTTCTTTCATCCCTTGAAAAGCCTTATTACCATTCACACCGTCGACGGTTTCCAAGGTCAAGAACGGGATGTCATTCTCATCAGCCTCGTCCGTGCCAACGAAGACGGCAATATCGGATTTCTCAATGACCTGCGTCGCATGAATGTCGCTATCACCCGGGCCCGCGTGAAACTTATCATACTCGGCGATGCCCCAACCCTCACCCGCCACGCTTTCTACAAAGCATTGTATGAATATATCGGGGAGAGAGGGAAAATAATCAATCTATAAATTGACACCCCAACTTCAATAATTCCAAACAAAAAGAGGGCCGTGGAAATCAGCCCTCTAATTCAAAAACAACAACTAGACTCAACAAATCACTTGTTTTAAATTACTAACCCAAGTATCTATTCTTTTATCTGTCAACTCGGACTCGTTCGCCTCGTCCAACGGTAATCCCACGAAACGACCGTCCACGCACGCGCCAGAATCATCATAACTATACCCGTCAGCATCCACGCTACCGATAAACTCACATCCTGTCCCTTGAAGTTCATTGTAAATGATACCGATTGCATCACAGAAAGAACCACCAAACGACATACCGTCCCCGCAACCGAATATCGCAACCATCTTGCCGGACAAATTCTTACCTTTCAACTTATCGAGAAAAACACCCCAATCATCCTGCAACTCACCGATTCCCCAAGTTGAACTACCCAACAACAAAACATCATATTTATCCACTTCGTCCACTTTCGTGTTACCCACGTTAAACACGTTTGTTGTACCCAAGCGGGAAGCAATCGCTTCCGCGACTCCTTCTGTTGCCCCGGTCGTGGAGCCATAAAATATTCCTATCGTTTTCATCTTTATCTTTCTTTTTTGTTCATGACAAAGATAACCCCTTCCACAACCCCGTGAAATCCCTATAAATAGCTAAATTTTACCGGCACTATCCCTACATGGCGGTAGTTGTCCGTTTTAAAGCAAAAGCAACCCGTATTCCCGAAGCACTTGCATTTCCTTACCATACCAAAACGGCAGGAAATCCTCGTGAATAGCCGTTTCGTAATCCAGATAAAAATCTTTCAGCAAATAAGGCTCTCCAACATCCGCGCTTATCCGGGAAAAGATATCATGCAGAAAAACGGCAGTTTCTTTTTTTATCTTCAAATGAATATCCCGCGTAGTATCATGGAGCGTCAACACGATTTTCCCCTTTTTCACGATCTCCGCACCGAACTCGACCTCTCCCCCGATCCAATACAAACGCCGAGGATATAAATTCTCCACAGATTCGCTCGCCTCCATTTGCTGTTCCACGAAACGAGGCGATACACTTGAAACAGGAATTTTAAAATCAAACCATTTCTGCAAGGGTAAATCAAACCCCACGCCTCGCATATAATTATATAAAGAACGACTCAAACCGTCACCCAACCGTTCATGATCACCTCCCTCCAAATCCTCGAAAGCCACATCATTGCGGGCAAACCCACCGAAAGGCGGTTCCGTCACCCGTGTACCGAAAAGCCCCGGTGCCTGTCCGACCGGGCTATGCGCCGTCATGGCAAAACGATGCCAGAAACCGGATTGAATCAACCCACGCTCAAACATCTGCCGCACGACTTCCAGCGAATCGACCGTTTCTCTCGCGGTCTCCGAGGGGAAACCGTACATCAAATAAGTATGCACCATAATTCCAGCTCGTGTAAAATGATCCGTCGTCCGTATCAATTGAGGCAATGTCACACCTTTATTGATCAATGCCAACACCCGTTCGGATGCCACTTCAACCCCGCCCGACACGGCGATACAGCCCGATGCCTTCAATAACCTGCATAAATCCGCCGTGAAAGCCCGCTCGAAACGGATATTCCCCCACCACACGACAGTCAAACGCCGCCTCAATATCTCCAATGCCATTTCCCGCAATAACATAGGAGGTGCCGCCTCGTCCACGAAATGAAAACCGCCCTCCCCCGTCTGTTCCGTCATTCTCTCCATCCTGTCCACGATAGTTTTCACCTCGTTCGGTTCATAGCGTCGGATATAGTCCAACGTACCGTCGCAAAAGCTACACTTTCCCCAGTAACACCCGTGAGCCAATGTCAATTTATTCCATCTCCCGTCACTCCATAACTTATGCATCGGGTTAATTATCTCGATCACGGAAATATACCGATCGAGCAACAACCCCGAATAATCGGGAATCCCGACTTCCCTTTGAGGAATAATCGCCGCCGCAACATCGTCGTGATACACCACACTCCCGTCCTGTAACATAAACGTACGCACCAACCCGCTCTCGTCCAACCCTCCCCTCACGTGTTCAATCAAACGTGAAATCGGCAACTCCCCGTCATCCAACAATAAATAATCGGTATACGCGAAGAAACGGGCATCTGTCAGCGAACGCAATTCCGTGTTGGCAAAACCGCCTCCCATGGCAACCGTCACCCCGGGATAATGCTTTTTAATCCATTCCCCGCATCGCAAAGCACTGTACAAATTCCCCGGAAAAGGAATAGTCACCGCCACGATATCCGGGTGATAAGCCTCCATTTTCTCGGTCAGCAATCCCGTGAGATATCTATCCGTGAAACTCAACGGCTTTGCCAGCTCGGCAGCCAACTCATCAAACGATGAAGCCGAACGTCCCAAATGCTCGGCATAACGGCTGAATCCGAAATTCCCGTCCACGGATTCTTTCAAGAAATCCGACAAGTCTTCCAGATATAGCGTCGCCAGATAGCGGGCTTTATCTTCCATCCCCATCATCCCGAATGCCCATTCCATATCCTCCGTCTGCCCGAATCTCCCCGCTCTCGGCAAAAAACTTTCTTCACATATCGAATAAGCCAACGTGCGGTTCTTCCCTTGTAAAAAAGCAATCACCGCATCAATCGTGCGGGTATACTCTTTCCTCAAAGCATAAATCCGCTTTCCATTGTTTGATAAAGACTGTTCCCCCGCCTTCTCGAAAAGTTCCGTCAATCCCCGGGAAGAAAATATACCCAAAATAACCTCCAGACTCAAATCAACCTGTGCGGTCGGGATTCCCCTCGTGTTCAGGAAACCTTTCAAGTACATCATCGAGGGATATGGCGTGTTCAATTGCGTGAACGGAGGTGTCACTAACAACACCGGGGAAGAATTATTCATAATCATCATTTTATACTTAAACAAATGTACGCTTTTTTTATTCTAAGCCAAAATTTAGGATGTATCACATTTTTTTTATAATTTGGCAAACAATAAAAATAACTAACAATTTTGACTATCATGAGTAAAAAAGAAAAAAGTATCGAACTACTAAACAGGGCGGTAGGCGATGAATTGCTTGCTGTACACCAGTACATGTATTTCCATTTCCGTTGCGATGATATGGGGTATGACTTATTATCCGGTCTTTTCAAACGTACCGCCATTCAAGAAATGATGCACGTGGAGCAACTTGCCGAGCGTATCCTGTTCTTGAAAGGGGAAGTTGAAATGAAAGTTTCCGGCAACGTGAAGAAAATTCACGAACCCAAAGAGATGCTGGAACTCGCTACCGCCATGGAAGTCGGCAGCGTGAACGATTATAACGCTTGGGCAAAAGAATGCGCTGAAAACGCTGATGCCGTATCAAAGAAATTATTTGAAGCTTTGGTAGCCGAGGAAGAAGTTCATCAAGACCAATACGAAACAGAATTGGACAACCTTGAGAAATTCGGGGCTAACTATTTGGCTTTACAATCCGTTGAACGCAGTAAAAGTGTGGCCACTGGGACTGCTCCCAAGGGAGAATAACTTACAAGAAAAAGCGACTCAGAACGGGTCGCTTTTCTTTATTTCCGGTTTTACCAGAATCCTCAAAGACTGATCGTAAGTAACGTAACTCCACATCCAGTTGATCAGAATAAAAAGACGGTTCTTCACCCCGACGATACTCATCAAGTGAACCAACAACCACAACAGCCAAGCGAAGAATCCCCGGAAACGCACCTTGGATAATTCCGCCACGGCATCGTTTCTCCCGATTGTAGCCATAGAACCTTTATTCTTGTATTTAAAAGGACGAAGGGGTTTGCCCTTGATCATACTTCGTAAATTATTTGCCAGTAAACCGGCTTGCTGTATCGAGGGTTGCACCACTTGAGGGTGCCCGTTGGGATAATCCGTGGTAATCATCAATGCCGTATCGCCCAACGCGAACACATCAGCCATTCCCTTTACCCGGTTAAACTCATCCACGAGCAATCGATTTCCCCGCCCGTAAGCTTCTCGCGGCAGTCCCGGCAAACTATTCGCCTTTACCCCGGCTACCCAAAAGACATTATTTGTCACGATCTGCTGCCCGTCAACAAAGGTCAACTTCTCCCCGTCATACTCCTTTACCAACTTTTTCAACAAAATCTCCACGTGCATACTTGACAGACTACGGGCAACCTCCAACGAGGACTTTTCCGAAAAAGCGTTCAACAAACGCTCACCCCCATCTACCAAAAGAATCCTCATCTCATCCCAATCCAATTCCGGGTAGTCTTTCGGGAGCATAAACTTTTTCATCTCCGCCAACGCCCCGGCAAGCTCGATACCGGTAGCCCCACCCCCGACAATAACGAATGTCAACCACCGTTTACGAGTATCATCATCCGCGCTATTCAATGCTTTCTCGAAACTCTCGATCACCCGGTTACGATTGAACAAAGCATCCGACGTTGTTTTCAACTGCATCGTCCGATCCGCCAAAGTAGAGTCACCAAAGAAATTTGTACCTGCACCCGTGGCTATCACCAGATAATCATAAGAAATCTTACCTATTGATGTTTCTATACAATTCTTTTCCGAAACCACTTTCTCTACCGTGCACATCCGAATGTGGAAATCATGACGATACTTGAATATCTTCCGGAAAGGAAAAGAAATCGCACTGGGCTCTATCCCCGAAGTAGCCACTTGGTACAATAAAGGCTGAAAAAGATGATAATTGTTTTTATCCAACAACACTACTTGAAAATCACGATCATTCAATTTACGAGCCAATTTCAACCCACCGAAACCTCCACCCACGATCACAACCCGTTTCTTTGTTCCCTGATCCGGGATATTACTAATTGCATCCATAATTACAACTTATTTTCACAGTTGTACGAATAGATGCGAAGAAACGTTGCGTTATATTTTGGTTTATAAAGTTCATAAGATTTATAAACCTTATGAACTTTATAACTTATTAAAACCGGTAAGCCAATCCAATGGAAGGAGTAAATGCCGTGGATTTATACTTTCCACCAAACGACTCATCTTGACCCGTCACCACGTTTTTATAGGGATATTTGCCATCTCGGTCAAATCCTTGAATATACAGGAAAGCGACATCTATCTGCAAATTCTTGTAAGGCTCGAATGTTAATCCGGCAGAGATACCTAATTTGTTCATTCCCGGAGTTTCCGGATTATACAAGTTCTTCCGGATCGGTGATTGGTCAAAATATACTCCCGCACGAACATCCAAACGCTCCGTGGCCTTATAGCTCGCACCGATACGGTAAGTCATCGCATTTTTATAATTCTTCTCCGCCTTGATCGGGGCTATGCCTAACTCGGCCTCGTTGAAATACACGTTTAATGAATCATAAGCACTCCAACCCACGTATTGCAAATCCAACGCCAGTTCCCAACGATCCGTAGGGCGATAGCTTACTCCCAACGTCGTGTTGGAAGGCAAAGGCAATTCCGCGTGGAAAGATCCTTGATCATATTTCGGGATAGAGAGATTCGGAAAATTTGCAGGCAAATAACTTCCGTACTTAGCCAATAACAATTCCATCTGTCCGAACATATTCTCAATATTCCGATTGGAATAAGTCAATTCGGCATCCCCTTCCTTTACACGCATCTTTATCTTTGAACGATACGATAATCCCACGGTAACTTTATCACAAACATCATACATAATACCCACGTTAAATCCTACTCTCATATGAGCATTTCCCTCTAAACGAGCGTAAGCAGGCGGAACCGTTGTGCTTTTCATCAGAGTTACCATATCCTGCAATCCTTGCTTTTCCGCATCAGTCAAGGGAAGTCCTGCCAATAAAGGCAAATAATTTTCCAATGCCGTTCCTATCCCTTGAAAATCCTTTGCCCCCATCAATCCGCGGGAAAGATTCACGTTACCCCAAGCCAATTGCAAACCGACACCGATACTCAACTTATCCGTGATCTTATATGAAAGCGTGGGTTGTATTACATAGGATTTTAAACTAATATCCTGAATCAACGACGCACCTTCCCAATGCTTCGGCCATTTCAAGGAACTCCCGTAAGGAGTCGTCAAACTGATACCCGCTGCCAGATTATCATATATCTTAAATCCCGCGTAAGCGTATAATGGCGTACTCACCGGGTTATCCGTTTTAGCGGAATATCCCGCGTTACTATATTTCGCTTTCGCCATCACGGCTGAAATTCCAAGTGAAAAATCCATATTTGTTTTCAAGAACACCAGCCCTGCCGGATTGAAATGCATACTCTCTGCCCCCAACTTCATCCCGACACCCACGTGTCCCATTCCGGTCTGTTTCGTGCTCAACAAATTTACTTGATATCCCTCGGCAAAAACCGACAGGCTCAACATACAAGTCATTACCAATACGACTAATTTCTTCATACAATCTACTTTACATTATTACTCTACTATTCTTCTATAAAATAAAAGATAGTTATTTTTAAAATTAAAGGCACAAAAATAACATTCGCCTCCTCAAGTTGTTTCTACTTTACGGTATGCAATAAAAATTGGTTACCTTTGTACCCAAAATCTATATGCCATGATAACCTTTGAAATAGACACCGAATACATTGAATTAATAAAATTACTGAAAGCCACCCGCGTAGCCGAAAGCGGCGCGATGGCAAAGATTCTTGTCGAAAACGGAGAAGTCACTCGCAACGGAGAACCGGAATCCCGTAAACGGGCAAAAATAACGAAAGGCGAAATCATCACCGCCCTCGGACAAAGCATTAAAGTGATATAACAAAGAAGCCGACTGTAAAAACAGTCGACTCCCTCGATATACTCAAAACAATCATTTTTTATGTTTGTACCACTCTTTATTTTCTTCCCCGAACGATGACGCCCATTTCGAAAATTGCGGGTAAGTCACATCAATTCTCTTTCCCTCGTCTTTACTCTTCAAATCTAACGATTCGTTAATAATATGTATCGCGAAAGGGAAATTATTATCCGAAACAAAATAAATTCCTTTCTCCGGATCAGACAAATCATGCCCGTAATGCAACAATTTCGTGTCCATCAAATCGGTCGGTTTGTAATTCGGCAAATGCACTTCGTGCCCCCGTCCCTCGTTCGTATTCACGATAATAAAAGGATTATAAGGAGGTAACTCCAGTTCATTCGTCTTCGTGGGCACATTCAATGTCATCTTTACCGTGAACGTTCTCTGCTCCTCCGGGGCATTTATCACATCCAAAGCACTGTCAAATAAAATAATCGTGGCATCATTCGGTTGCGCATACTCAAGTCCTTTCGCGTCCTTAGCGAAACGAGATTGCCCCGGGTAAGTGGTTTCAACACTCATACTACCAACTTTATACTTTCTAAACCCGTACTGATACCCGAAACCACTCTGCAATTGTGCCCCGACATTTTTCACTGTCCACGAGTCCTCTACCCGAACCAACAAATTACCTTTATTCAAAAAATGCTTTATATGATATTCAACCACCATATCATTCATATCATAATCGCCTTGATACGGCCAAATATCTTCATAAGCCAAAGTACCCTCGTAAGTCATGGAATATGCCACGCTCCCGTCATTCGGGAATTCATCATCCACATCCGGGACTCCATCCCCGTCAGTATCCGTCATATCCTTACCGTCCGGCATACTTCCGTCATTATATTCCACGTGGTCATCATCCGCGTCAATGGAAAAAATAAAATCACGATACACGGGTGATGAATTAAAATTCTGATCCTCAAGTCCCACGTAACGCACTTTTGTATTGGGATCACGCACGATAATCGTGTGGCTGCGTTGTTCTGTATTCAAACTTGTATTCGAGAACCCGATAGAACGTCCGCGTGCGACATCCACTACCGTATGATTATTAGCGTCGTATCCTCCCGCCAGAATAAACCACCCGATCGTCACTCCCGCCGGGAAAGTTTCACTCCACTCCTGCTTTACCTCATCCCAATATTTAAGCCGCACGTTATCTCCCAACTGCAAACCACCTTTTTCGGGGAATGTTGCATTCGGGAAAAGGATAATTCTCTGCACTTCTTCCGCTGTCTGTGGCGGGTTGTTTGTCGGGTAATAATAATATCCGACCGTATTCGTACGGGTATTCCCGGAATTATTGATAACCACGACATCCACCGTTGCCCCATCCTTTATCACGTTCAAGTTCGCCTCACTATTTTTCACGATATAATCACTCACGTTTGAATCATCCATCTTCAACGTCGCATTCAACATGATTAAACCGTCTGCCGAAATATCTTTTTTTCCGCCCAGATTGGAAGGAACACCTTTATCATTCCAAGTCATACCATCTATCACCTTCATGCCTGCCGGATAAGTCGAATGCACGTACCCGTCCTCTCCTGCCCGGGATACCATACTTCTTCCTCTTGAAACCTCCAACGTCTTCACCATAGGCACGGCTATACTCGCCGAATATAAATAAATCTCATTCACGTAAGTCGGTACTTGAACCGTCTCCGAATACTCGCCATTTTCATCCGTGAACCCTCTGAATAACGGTTTCAGATTTTCTTTTTTCACCGTCCTCCCATTTATCGTATCCACGGGATACTCCGCGTAGGCCTCAAAAAACACCTCGTACCCTTTCGGTACATCATACTTCACCTCTGCCGTCAATTTATTTGCCGTACGGAAATCAAAATAATCACCGGAACCTTCAGGAGCCTCTTTTTTCGACAAATCCTTATCAACGCATCCCGCCAATAAAAACAACGAGGCAATAATTCCCAAAACAAACGCCATTCTAAAATTCATAATCAATACTATTTAGTCATATTTCGATACAAATGTACGACATATTTCTCATTTTATATTTATCGCAACAAAGTATTTTTATTCAAACCATTAGACGTACACGATACACAACCACGACCAACACGACAGCAATTACCACGCCACCCCACACGCTCCACACCCAACTCCCAACTCCACTCTTTTTGACCTCATCGACACTTGTATTTTGCTCCAGACCTCTTTTTTCACCGGTAGTCAACTTTACCTTCGTCGTATCCAGATCAGTGATTTTCTCTTTTAGACGGATTCTCGTGTCTATCGTTATTTTCTCGTTCCCAATCGAATCACGTTCCTCCACCCTCCGTATTCTTACATCGAGTAATTTCAATAACTCTGTACTCCGAAACAACTGTGCATCAAGTCGAGAGGAACGCACGACCTCCTCATGCACGACATTTCGAATCCGCATCTTCCGGCTTCCACAAGCCACACACAAAAGAAACACCAAAGAAAAAATCAACCGTTTCATTTTTTAAGTCATTAATAAATTATATCTTTACGCATGCCATGTGGCTCGGCAGTTCATTCGATTGTTCAAAGTTTGGCGATTTTCGAACAAGTAAAACGGGAGAATAACTCTCCCGTTTTCTAATACAACCAAACAATCTCCTGCTCATGAATCTCCGAATCATCCGCGTGCACGAAATTTTTCGCGATACCAATCCTTTTGAATCCGGCTTTCAACAACGCCTTCACTATCAAAAAGCGATTCCTTGAAACATCACACCGAATATCAACAGCTCTTCCGAGTGTATGCGCCCCCGTTCCACTTCTTCCTTTTTCTCTATCCCACTCGCTTGACCGGAAAGCGGATGTCAACACAAAAGGTATTTCAGCAATTTCCCGTGCCGTGTCCAGCTTACTCATCGTCGTTTGCTTCATATTCTGCAACGAACATTCAGGCACACATTGCTGAAACTCTTTTTCTGAAAAATATTTACTTACTACCATAATTCTATTTTTAAAATTCACTTGGAGGCAGCCTATCGGGGCACTTTTGCACGTCACACCTCTTCACCTCTGCCAATTTATTCGCAAGTTCCGAGGAATGCAGCTTATTCAACGTATCAAGGTGTTCCGCCTGCTCTCTCCTCAACTCCCCGTACACGTAATCAACCTTCGCATCCCGTTCTTTCGTCCGGTTATCCGACCGCTCGATCTGCTGCGTCAAATTATTTATAATATTCAAAAGATTCTGTATCTCCATCGAGTCCGCCGAAGCATCCTCCTTCCGTGCATTCGTTTTCCGGTTCACGAAGAACGTAACAATCCACTCTATCGCCTTAAATCCCCCTAATGCCCCCAACAAAGCTAGAAAATCATTCATTTTACACCTCCTCAATAATTAACTTTGACACTCACTTTCATTAATTACCAATCAAATCTTTCCGGATACCATTTTCCATAACTTGATAAATATATCAATGTACAACAACACCCTTCTAAAACCCAATGATTACTCCCCTTTGCCGTATCTTTTAAATTCACCCTATGGTTAGTACTTGTATTCACGATTGTAATTATCTGTCCATCTTGTGCATTTACACTATCAAGATAACAAGGATTATCAGACCCGGTATTTCCCGTCACGTAAACGATTCGTGAGATAACGGGGATTGTACCATTACTGACATATACCCATTTCATAGGAATACTGGAAACTTGTCCATTAAAACGACTATGCCCAGAAACGTACAAAGCAAATATATTCTCTTTAGACAAAGAATTCCACTTCCTAAAAGGAGCAGCTACAAATAAACCGAAATCAGACAAAGCATTAACATCTTTCCATTTATTTGCAGCTTCACTAAAAGTAGTTTCTAACGTAAATACACCTGCAGTTCTGGCACTCGAAATACTTTCTCCCGGATTACTTCCAATATAAATTGTCCTATCATTTGTTTTAAAAAATAGCTGAAGTCCGGATAATCCCATCGTATCGCCAGATTTTAACCAAGAATAATTACTTTCTGTTTGTCCAATAATAAATTTCCCAATTTTACCGGATTCAGCTTCAACATTTCCTTTAAAGTTGGCATTCCCATTTTCATCCACTGAAAACGTTACTTTTCCGTCTTTCAACCCGAACACCCCCGTCTTTTGCACTTCCACGCCATTTTCGACAACAGTCACTACTCCCCGCCCAAAAGCAACTCCGGTAAGTTTACCCGTTTCTGCATTTTTCGTCCCGGAAAACATCTTCGGGGATATAATATACTCCCCTCCAATTTCAGTCCGGTTCTCCGGGCTGTTCCATTCCTTCACCCAAGGTAAAAGATTGGCATCTTGCCCGACAATCTTGAATGGACCGTTCCATGAACCGCTTCCAACTTTCTGTCTTTGGTACAGGTCGCCGTCCTCGAACGTAGAGTGCCATTCTTCTCCATCTACCGAAAATTCAACGATTAATCCCTCTCCTTTCAATTTTTCTTTCGTTTGCTCATCCAAATTATTCCATGTCAATATCACGTTACTTCCCATTTCCACGACATATCGTTGTGTTTCCGGGTCATACCGCCAAGAGATAGCACCTTTACCAATGCTACCGCTTCCGTCGGTATTCCACGCTATCGCTTCTTTCGCCACGAAACCGGAACCGTTCGGACGAAGCATGTACATCACCTCTCCGGTGGTATTTACACTTTTTATCATCCCGTTCTCACAATAAAAACCCTTGTACCCGTCCGCACCCGGAATATCTCCGCCGACACGAATCTTTGTTTTACCGTCAAAACTTTTACCGTCTATCCCGAACAACACATCTATTGCCGGCTCCCCGTTCTCGTCCGCATGCAAGTAAATTGCCGACTGCCGCCTTGGATTCGTCGTGTTACCGAATTGCACGATTTCATCCCCTGTTTCCGGCAAAGAGGAATTTTCAAACTCGCTCTTCGGGATCACGATCTCATCGTTCTCTACACCCGACACGAGCACCCAATAGTTCTTCTGGCTACCGGAGAACTCCATGCATCGAATAATATCGTGTGCCATGAAACTCATCTCGTCCTCTACCTGAATATAGTAGTTATCCGCATCCTCCCGCACGGACTTTATCTTACCCGACGCTTGTGTGATCCCCAAGGCTCCTTTCACCGCCCGGATTTTCGAGATCAACAATTCAAACACGGTCATCGTGTTCCGAACAACAACGTCATCCACTTCAAACTTATACCGACCATTCATTTTCCAAATTTTCCATCCGGAGCCCAATGCCCCGGATATGAAATTCTTACTGGCTAAAAAGCCGTCTATTATTGTACTTAATAACTTTGCCATAGTCTAATTATTATTTATTCTACATATTCACTAATCGGTTTTATTTTACTAGCAAGAGTGCTCCAATTTGCCGCCACCTTATAAACATCAACAGATTCGTCAGGAACATATATTCTCCAATTGTTCTGATTTATATACCCGAGATTATTATCAAGCCTAGGAGGTGTTATTGCCTTACAAATAATATATTTTATAGCATTACACCCGTGCAATATACTTTGACGAATTGTATTAACCGTTGAAGGAATTACAAACGTTTTCAACGAAGTACAATTAGTACATATATCTTGAGGAATTAAAGAATGCCCTTCTTCCAACTCTGCCCGAACCAATAAATTATTGGATGCCCAATGGTTAGTACCACTATCAAAATTCACTGTATTTGGTATAAACAGATTAACAAATTTACAATAACAAAATGCCCTATCCCCCACAGAAATCCATAATAAATCGATACCACGTTCATTCAAAGACGTACCGATAAATGCATTTTTCTTTATAGTAATATGTTTATTCACAGGTACCCCTATACTCGTTAATCCCGTGCAATACTCAAATGCACTTCCTTCTATTTCCACCACGTTAGGAAACTTCTCCCCGAAATCCGACAAATCTTCAATTATCGTGTTTTCGTTACAAACCCCGTAAGGAAACACTGTCACCTTATCCAACTGTGCCTGTGTCACGCCAACCCCATCCGTACTCCACTTTGCCACTACCAGCCGTTGGAACTCCGGGTCCTTAAACCTCACGTAGTAATTTCCCTTGATATTCAATACCAATCTGCTAAACGAATTTCTCAAAGCATTGATCGAATCCTCGTACACGTCAGCATAAATATTCAACGTACCATCCAGCACGGGTAGCGGATCCTCCCCAGCAATACCGTCCGAACTCAATCCCTCGTAACTGCCGTCCGCCATCTTGGCAAGCTTATCAAGCATTCCCGAACTATAATACGTTTCTTCAAAACCCACCGCCCTAATCCGTTTCAAAGCATGGTCATTCCCTTGCCCGCTTTGAGCATCCATAATATCTACCAACAATTGCATCGGCTTCAGTAAAGGACAATCCACCACGAAGAAGTCGGTAATGGCACTTTTACACGAATCAATCCCCACTCCTTCCGTCGTGAGTAACGGGTAATTCGACAAAGACAAGTAACGATTGTAAGCGCTGAACTCCACCACCCGCAAACCTCCACCTTTCGGTAAAACGACCTGTGTCAAAGAAGTCCCGTCGGCATACACCTCCTGCAAATGCGTGCAAGACGACAGATTCAGTGTCCCGGCAAGCGTAGCGATCCGTGACAACACGAGTTTTTGCAACCTCACGCAATTCGAAAGTGTCAGCGACCCGATAGAGATCACGATCGGTTCCGTCTTGCTACCCAGCCGTATCGTGCGCAACATCCTTCCTTGAATAATCATAGAACCGGAAACATTTTTGTTATACCAATCCCCTATATCAAGCAAGTACGAGGCTCCCATGATCGCGTTCTGTTGATCTCCCGTACCCGAGAGTTCAATATCCATCGTGCACACCTCTCCCGCCTTCGTCCGGTTTCCCCGGATAATCGAAGTGCCGTTCGCTATCGCCGGGTACATATCCATACCGGGAGTCAATTCATACCGGATAGAATTACCCGCCGCGCGCACGGTGATCGTGTCGGTCCCGTCGGCAGAAAACAACCCGAAATTATACTTTGACATCATGTACAGGATACGTTTCGTCACCCAACGTTGTTCCGCCAGATAATGATCTCCCAACGACTGCGTGATCGGGTCCGTGTCATTCGAGTAGGTCCCGGCGTTATAAGCCAGCTTACCGTTCTCGTAAGCGATCTTCGCGTCGGCATTATAAGCGGCTGCCGGGAAATATTCCTGCGCACTGTCAAAGAAATACTTTTTATAAAAAGCATATATTTTCTCCAAATCATCACCGCGCTTCAATCCCCCTAACGCTTCCATCGCCACCATCATCCGGCGCATATTCGCCACTTTCTCCTCCGGGAAAGCAAGTTCCATCAAGTTAAAGAAATTGTTCGTTTCCCCGTTCCAGATTGCCGCACCCGTCTCGTCCGTGTCATGGGTTTCCACGCTATACGATTTCTCCGGCAATCCCCGGTTCGTCGTGTCAAAACGGGTATCGGCATCGTCCACCCGCCACCTGAACGTCGACGTGTCCAGACAGAACGAGTAAGGGTACGTGTTCTTGGCACGTTCATCCGTTCCCGCGTTAAACTCCACGTTATTCATGAAGAAAAGAGTATCCTGTATATCCCAGTATAGCGAAGCCTCCGCCCGGAATTTCGCCACGCGGGCATGAATGAAGAGCGTGTTCAACGCGGCATCATCCTTCCCGGTCAGATCGGCGGCGGTCAAACCATACCCTTTATCCACCAACTGCGTCACCAGATTTATCGTCCCGCTTCCCGTGTCCGCGGGAATAAACCTTCCTTCCGAAGACTCGTAATAATAAACATCATACCGGTGCTCGTCACCCGCCTTGGCTATCCAGAACTCGTGCGGCTCATTCCTATAATCCGCCAGTCGTGCGTTCAATTCGTCCGGCGTGCCGTTAAAAGGTTGCAGCCGGGGAGAACATTCATAAACGATATTGTACGCCGGGACAAAACGGGAAATACTACCCGTGTCACCTTCCCCGAGATCCCACGAGTTCGCCCCGTTATACTGGAACGCCTCCTCGTCCCCGTTATACAGGATTCGCCCCGAAGCCGGGTTCCACGGCACGCGAAACAACGTGCACAAGGGGGAATTATCCGAACCCTCGATACTGATCATCGCGGGAAACAACCCCGTGTCGAAACCGAAAGTATATTTATCCCCCTTGTCCGGACCGAAAGTGTACAACCCTTTAAACGTGTAAACCGTCTGACCCTCCTCGTTGATCGCTTTCTCGAAACAAACAAACGGCAACTGGTACACGGCAACACGGGCATTAGCGTACTCGTCCGTCCGCATCGCCTCGTTCAACAGTCCCATCTCGCGATACAAATCGTCATACGAGTTCACCGCCCCGATCTTGTGCGACTGCATGGACGAAGCGTAATTCTTCTTCGCCGTGAACTTCTGTCCCGCTATCAATTCCGGGGTCATCTGCCACTTTTTCGTTGTCGTTGTCCCGTCGGCACGAGTGATGACAGACAAGTTCTTGTCAAGCTGGTACCGCGTGTTCCATAAATAATACTTCATGGACGACGTCCCCTGCCCCTTGGCGGTCACACTGGAAATACTCACGTTCCATTCCGGGTGGTCAGCGAAAAAGACCTCCAGCGTCCCTACCCTTTGTGTCTGGTCTGCCATACTCGGGATCGTGTTGTCGAACACGAGGCAATTATACTGGTCCCGCGTATTCTCGAAATCAATCTCCGAACCGTTAGCGTCCAGAATGTCATTCAATTCGGATTCCGTCTCTTTCTCCCCGGTAGACACCAGCCAGTTGATATAATTACGCGACACCCCCTGCGACGTCAGCGCGGAATCATAAACACGTATCCCGTAAATATCCGTGTCCGCGTACTTGGAACCGATCACTATTCCGCCGTCATGCGCGAAATAGTCGTTATTCTCGTAAGTGAACTCCCGGTTCTTTCTGCCGTTAATATACAAGATACACAAGTTAAAACCTGTGTTCCCGTATGCATCCGGCATGATCGTCAACGTGAGCCGAGTACGTTTTCCCTCGAATGTATGCAAGTTTTGCACCCTGTCATTGGTCAATGCCCGCGAATGCATGATAATATTATCCGCGTAAATATTCAGACCGACAAAAGAATCTCCCGACGGGGCAGACATCCGGACAACTGGATCCGAGTAATCCGTCACGTGATCTATCCGGTAGTCGATTTCAATCGTTTTTCCCGTGCGTGCACACTCTTTTTTGAACGGGTAATACTCCAATGCGACCTTTCCGCCCGCCATCAAGCGCAGTGCCTTGTTATTATCCGCGTCCGTGATCCACCCGTCATTTCCCCAGTTCATGTTTTCCCATGCCGCTGCCACAACAGTATCGTCCACCTCGTTAATCATATCCTTATAATTACCCTGCCGGTTGGAACGTTTCTTCGGGTTCATGTAGAACACGGCGCCTGCCACGGCGGAAAATCCTAACGAGTTATTCACCGGGAACGTCATCGGTCCCGTTAATTCCGTCTCCCCGTCCAGCACACTGACAGATATTTCAAAATCCGTGCTGTCCATGGTCTCCACCTCCATCGGGAACGAGAAAGTATGCCGCGTCGAGGTCGAAATAGCGTCCTCGTCCGAGGCGAACAGCGTCCCCCCGTCCTTCGTCACCACAAACCGTGCCGACGTCGTGATATTATCCCCGTCGTACATCGCGTAATCAAATAACGAATTTTCCGTCCAGTTCGTCGCTTTCTCCTGTATATTATTGACAACGACCAGCTTCACCCGCTCACCGGGCACAGCGCAAATCACGTTGAAAGACATCGTTTTCGTCGTTATCGTTTCGTCCGAATTAGTCACGCGTGCCGAGAGCCTGTACACGCCCGTCCGTCCGGGATGTTCCAGCCGGCAATTGTACGCCGTTTCCGTGTACACGTTCGTCCCGAGCGGAATCCGGTACGACCTGTTATAATCTTCCCCCGCCAGCGTGACTTGCAAAGTCTTGGACACGTTCCCGCCGATATTCAAGGGGATAATAATGTCATTCAAAAACGCCGTCCACCAGCGGAAATTATCGGCGGCAATCGACAAAGAGGTCAGGTACACGGTGTAAACAAACGCCGGGGTCACCATTTCGGTCACTTCTCCAGTTACTTTAACCATCACTTGGTTCGAACCGGAAGTCAGAAATTCCGCCACGTCAACGGCAAGGGGAATATTACTTGCCACGTGCATTTCTCTAGCTACCGCGAACTCGTCATTATTCGTGTTTTTTACCGACACTTGGCACAATCCCCTCTCTCCCGTGTTCTCGTAAGGCTCGCTTATACTATACCGTTCCTGCGAAACAAAGGTGAACTTCAACAAACAAGGCTCTCCTTTCGAGGCGGATACATTTTTGCCATCCAGACCATTGACAACGCGCACGTTACGCTGCACTTCTCCCGGCGTACTCCCGCCCCCGTGCATGGCTATATATTCCAGCAAGTTCTGGAACGTCTTGATCTCCGTCCCGTCCGGGGTCACCCCTGTCGGGATAAACACGTCACTCTTCGGCATCCAGAAACCATCTTCATAAATCAACACGTCGTTCTCCTTTGCCGCATCTGCCGCCACGTCCACGTTCGACAATGCCCCGAGCGAAGACAAGTCCCCGGGTCCCTCTTCCACCAACCGGAGCGACGCCACTTCCGGGTCGTGCCCCTCGTCCTCTTCCGTGAAAGCACGGGCTGTGACACTATTATGCCGCACGTCATCCCCCGTGCGCACTCCTTGATCCAGATAATCATCAAAAGGATGTGTATCCCAAAGCACGGCATCCGGCACTTGCCGGGCGGTTTTGATTTCCCAGCCGTCGGCGTCCCAGACGATAGCCTCACCGTCTTCCATTGTTTCCGCCAAGCGACCGAAGTTACGGGTGGTCCACTCGCGGGTGGCGTTGATATTGTAAAGCATCTCGCTGCGGTCGAGTTCGATGGAACTACGCACGTCCTGTATTTTAGCGTTAAGGGAGTCCTCTAGGCTTTGTTGCAGGTAGTTCGATACCTCGCACGAGAGTTTGCCCGTGCTCAATTGCTTTTTCACGTTCGTCACACGGAGTTTTTGTACTTCCTCCTGACCGGGAACAACGATACCCACCACGTCGCCGGGGGCAAGTTCGATACCTGTCTCGCGGGCGTAACGGTAGTCCACGTCCAAGTTATACTTCACGCGCAAGCTGGAATGTACCCGCATCCATTTTCTAGCTTTTTCCGCCAGCACCGCCTCGGCGTCACGCACGTAAGCATCAGGCAACGTGATCCCCGTGAACGTGAATTTATCTCCCACCCGGGCGTGCCACGCCTTGCTAGGCAGCTTGGGACGGTTGCCGTCGCTATCCGCCGATGCACGTTCATCTTCTTGCGGTATCAAGGTTACGGTGCGGCTCCCGTGATCGTAAGTGAAACTGAAAGCGATCCCCATCAGGTCACCCGTCAGGAAATTCACACGACCTTCCTTACCGACCACCACGTCTTTCAAGTCAAAATCTATCGCGTTACAACGTACCTTCAAGAAGTCGCTCGACACACTATCAGCGCAACCCGTGAACGAGGGTTTCACGTCGTCGAAATACACCTCCCGTTCCACCAGCTTCGGGTACTCAGTCCGGTTCTCGAAACAAGAAATATACACGTCCGTGCCTCTCTCCCGAGGGCACAGGCGGTCGAATTGCCCATCCCGGTAGCCGTGGGGAAGGTTTTCCGTGCTGCCGAAAACGTAGGCTTGCGTCACCGTGTTGTCCGTGTCCACGTTTTGTCGCTGCAAGGTGTACAACCCCTTGCCTTGTCCCTGCTCGAACACCAGATCGCATGCCTCCTCCACCCGCTCGTGGAAAGCGATCGCGCGTCCCTGCACCACGTACTCCACGCCGAACTCGTCCGCCAGTTTCGTCAGCAGGTCGCGGCACGTCGTGTTGTCGAAAGTCAGCGTCTTCACTTCTGTTTCCACGATCTGCACTTCGCCCTTCCCGTTCAACGCTTTCGACCAACCGGGATCAAAATCCGGACGGTTGATGTTCGTCAACAGCAAATCCACGAAGTCCTCCAGCGTGCCCGCCAACGAGAAACGACTTTTACCCGTCAACCCTTGCATGTAAATCTTGTCGAGCAAGTTATACACCGGGCTTTCCAGCACCATGTCGTAACGGTATTCCACCGCCGACGCTTTCACCAGATCCGGTTCCCGGTTGATAGCGTACTCCACGCCTTCTATCCAAGTGTAGTCTCCCACCCGCAGGTCGAGCATCTCGCTCGCCGTCACGTTCAGCGTCACCTCGTCGGCTGCCATGATGCCCCGTTCCAGCGTGGCGTTGTCGTCGGGAAGACTCGTCACGAGCGTTTCCGCACCCTCTATTTTTCTAAATATATCTATCATATTCTTCCAGTTTTAAACTAAATTTCAATAACCCGTCCCCCTCGATGCTCACGCTGAACCCGTCCTTCACGAACACGTTCCGGCTCGTGCCGTCCGCCAGATGCAGCACCCTCGTTCCCGGCTGCCGCCACAAGGCATGAAACTGCCTCATCCTCGCTCCCGCTTCTTTCAGATCCGGGGCATTCATCATACATTCCAGCGTGAACGACGGTTTCTCGCGATAGCGGGTAATCCCGTAAGGCGACGTCGTGCTTACCTCTATCCGTTTCGGGATATTCCGGTCGCTTTTCACGCCCGTCACGCTGATCCCGAAATCCCGTGCCAGATGGAAATCATCCACTCTTATCCCCGTTCCCCCGGAAGCCGTCAACGTCAATACCTCGAACTCCACCCGGTTCTGCCGGAATTTCATGTCGATCTTCAACATTTTCTGTCCCAATCTCTCCACGCTTACCTCGTCCGCCAGCAACACGTCGAAGTCGCCCAACTCCGTCCCCAGCTTCCGGCAAGCAACAGCGGCATCCCTGAACGCGTCCCAGTTCGCCTCGTCCGTCATCACGAGTTTCAAACCGATCACCCGTTCCCCGAACTCCATGTCCGCCTCGTTCAAGTAAGGCTCCACCGTGTCACCCCAGTTCCGCTCGATCTCCCCCTTCCGTTTCGGGAAATCGAAAATGCCGCTCACGGCATACCCCCCGTCGCCCCGCGCGGGCAACACGCTGCATGTGCTAATGTCAATACCGTCAAATCTATAAATCATATGTTTCTTTGTTTTTATGAACAATTCTGGTATGCCCGTCCCCGTCCGAGGTCGCCGTCGCCCGGGCATAAAGATTCACGACCACCTTCGCCTCGTCCTTGCAATGCACGATCACCCCGGCATCATCCAACGCGTCCACCATCACGAAAGCGTTGTCACGCGCCCATATCTCCAACCGGGTGTCATGCTTCGCGTACAAGCGGCTCACCGCGTATCCTTCCGCGTCACACTCCGCCTCGCAATTCCCCAGCAGGATGGCATTCCCGCCCGTCAGTTTTACCCGTTCGTCAACGTGTATCCCTTTCTTGCCCAACACCTCGCCAAAAAACTCCTTCAAGTACTCCTTCGTCGGGAAATTCTTCGCCAGACAAAAATCCACCCGATCGATAAAACACTGCACCATCTCCTCCTTCCCCATCGCCTCCCCCAGTTGGGCCATCCCGTCAGCACACCCTTGTACCGCTCGTGCCCCCTTCAATAATTCCTCTTTTATACTAGTCATAATCCCATATCTTAATTTCAAAAATCACTAAATCACTGAATCGTCAATCATAAATCACCGCATCCCTCACCTTCCCCTTCCGTAATATCCTCTCGTGTTCCGTTCTATCGCGTCCAGTTGCTGTCCCATCCTGCCGAATCCGTCTTGCAATTGGTACACCGTCATTCGCGTGTTCTGCTCTATCCGGTACTGTTGTTCCAGCAATTCACCCAAGTCGAATCCCGGCCGCGGCACGCTCACGTCCGTGCCCGTCAGCAACCAGTCACGGATCACCCGCACGTCCATGGCAGTCGAGTTCCACAACCCCACCAGTTCACTCGCCGTCCCTTCCGTCATGGCTGCCTGCAACTGTCCGCTCACGCCCTCGGGTGCGTCGTTATAGGCATCCTTGAACAACCCGCTGTACGCCTCCATCGCCTTCGTGTAACTCTTGCCGCCTTCCTCCACCATCCGGGTAAACTCTGCCTGTTCGCTTTCCGACAACACCCCGTCTTTCATGTGTTCGCCGAGGTAATTCACCGCCGACTCTATCGACTCGCCGAGGAATTTCTTCTTCAACGCCTCCTTCACCGCATTCGCCATCACCTTCTTCGTCGTGTCGCCCAAGGCTTTCACCCCGTCCTCGCCCTTGGCGTAGGCTTCCGTCAGGGCATCGGCAAAATCATTGATGGCGCTCTGCACGTCCGTCCCCGCCAGCATCTCGATCTGCTTCCTTTTGTTCTCCTCTATTTTCTGGTTAATATCCTCGATCTCGTTCTTCCAACTGTTGATCTTATCCTTGTCCTTCTTCTTTTTCTTGCCTTCCGCCTCTATCTGTTGCTGTATCAACACTTGTTGCTCCTGTAACTTCTCGTTTTGCTCGTCCATCATCCGGTAGACGTCTTCCGTGTAGGTATTGTCTATCGTGGCACCAAGCCGGTCGTAAGCCCGTTCAAGGTTATCGATCTCCCGTTGCAATCCCTTGATCTTCTTCTCCTGCTTCTTGTCCTTGTTGAACATGGACATGATCGCCGTCACCGCCGTCAGGGCGGCACCGATCACCGCCAACACGACCGAACCTTTCTCTACCGAATCTATCGCGGTAGCCATCGTGATGCCCGCCGTGGCAACCCCCTGTATCATCCCCATCGTCTGCTGTCCCGACTCCCCGAGTACATCCGAGAGCACGCTGCAACTCCCTACCGCATCATTAATAAAGTCAAAACATCCTTTTGTCGACGCTCCCAAATTTTTCCATTTATTCCCGATCTCATCCGACGACTCTCCTGCCTCGTTCGAGCCTTTCGAGAACATATCTTTCATCGAGTCCGCCATCGCCCGGAAAGGATTCAACGTTGCGACCTTCTGTCTCGCCTCCTCCAGCTTGCCGGCAAGCGCTTTCATATCCACGGACTTTAACGTCGGCTCATTGCTATCTATCTTCGCTTGGATATTCTCCATCAATTGATCGATCTGCTTGACGGTCAGATCATCCATGTTCGTGAACAGGTTTTCCCAGTCATCCGACGCCATGATCTCCTCCGCCCCGAGGGAACTCAAGGCTTTCTGCTTTTGTTCTTTCAGTTGGACTACCAATTTATCGTTTCCTTGAGCCGTCACAATCTTGTCATCCCATTCCCGGGTAATTTGTGCTTTTCGGGATTCAAAATCATTTAATTCATCCAACAAACGGGCATATTGCTCTTTCTGTTCCGCTTCGTTCACTTTTTGAACGAACGTGTTGTATTCCCCTTCCGGTAAACTTCCCGTCTTCTTCTGTTTTTCCGCCCACGTGCGCTGCTCGTCATAACGTGCTTTTACCGCATCCCTTTTACGCTGTTCTTCAGTCAAGAAGAATTGTGTCAATCCCTCTGTGCGCTGCCTCAACTCCTCCTCGTATTGTTTTTCTATCGTCCTGTCTCGGTCAAATTTATTATTATCATTCTGTTCCAATCTTCTCGTGAAACTCCCTCTCACCTCTTCCGGCATCTCTTGCCCGGCTTGTTCGAACAAGGTCTGTTGTGCCGCTAATTGCTCCTTTATCTCCTTTTCGGTCATTTTATGTTCCAATGCCGATAAAGCCAAGCGTTTGTTCTTTCCGTCTTCCATAAGGGATAACCGACTCTCTTCCAATGTTATCAAGTTATTCAACAATAACGCGCTAATGGCTTCCTGATCCTGAACTCGTTTATTTTTTGCCGGGACTTTTTCTTGTTTTTGGGAAGTTTCAACCTTTTTCCCTCCCAGTTCGTCTTCTAATTTAGCAATATCCGCCTCTTTTTCAGCAATCTCATTTGGAGAAGCACTGGAATTAGGCTGTAACATTCCCTGTAATTCCTTTTTTCTAATATCTATTTTTTCTTTAAGTCCTTTTCTTTGAATTTCCTCTTCTTGCATTATTTTTGCCACATACCCTACAACATATTTCTGTCGATCAACCTCAGTACGCAAAAAATCAGATGCTTCCCTGCGATCCTCTGTTTCCATATCCTTAAAGTCCATGGTTTCCCAACTAAAAAGGGATTCTCGAAATAATTTCGGCAATTCCTGAATGATATCTCCCCGTCCGATACCCGCCTGCACAAACATTTTCACGATCAAAGATCTTTTATTTTCCAAATCTTTTAATGTTTGCTCCGCCGCGACACGTTCCGCCTCACTTAATTCTTCCGTAAAAGAAGTAAAATCGAAACTACTCCATTTCGCGTTAGCTTCCAATTCTTGCTGAAGTATATTAATCTCTTTCGTTTCCCGATGAAATTCACTGACCAAATCGGTTATCTTCATATCCTTGAAACTATCAATCAATTTCTTTTGCTCCGTCACTTCTGCCATCACCTCATCCACGTTCACGTTCGGAATTGCATCTATTCCAAAATTGCCGTCAACCGCTTTAGGAGCGAACTTACTTAGGCTATAAACTAGCTTATGCATCTCCATTTTCTGATCAATTGACTGATTTTCGATAGCAACTAATTCTTGATATCGTTTTAACATAAGCTTCAAAGCTTCCTCTTCCTTATTCAAACTCTCGACCGTAGAATCGAAAGCCCTTTTCGAAAGTTCGTTATAACGAATTAAATCTTTATCATTCAAGTCCAACAATTCCCGTAATTCGAGATACCCTTCTCTTAACAATCCTAACGCTTTCAACCATGTAAAAGCATTTCCAAGACCTTTAGTTATGCCTTCTCCTTGCAATACTTTTGTTGTAGCACCGCCATCCGTTCCGAGGGCTAACTGCATCGCCGATTTTTTATCTATTATTCCCATAGTATTAATTATTTTACATTTTCTACTTATAAAATATAAACTATCCCGTTTTTTCTCTACTTTTGTCAAAAAATAAACGGATCGGTATGTATAAATATGTAGTACTCTTTTGCTTAGTTGCAGTTTCTTTTTCTTGCAAGACACCCAAGAAACAAGAAATAAAAACACAGGAAATTATTAACACTCTAAAAGAAGTTAGAGAAATCGAGAAAGAAGCTGACAAAAAAGCTACTCAACTGTTATTTACAGCGTACGGAGATGCGCAATTCGGCATGACACGAGAAGAAGCCATGAAAACGGAGATTGCAAAGGATGCCCATATTTTATCAACCGGTACTATTTATCTAGACTATAAACAAAGTAAAATCGGCTCAACATCTTATAATATCGAGTTCTTATTCTATGAAAATTATTTATTCCAAGTTAATTTTGAAGGCTCCCCGACAAAAGACAGCGAATACAACACGACATTTAAAAAAAAATTCGAGGAATTAAAAGATATTATCTCCGTCAATTACGGGAAACCAGAATATCTGAAATTCCCAAAGAAAGAAGAACTTGGTTCCGAATCTGTTTGTGCTTGTGCATGGCGTTACACGACAAAGCTAATCTCTATTACAATTAAAAAATCATCATTACAAGGAAATTGTGAAATAGACATGTACATTTCCTATACTCCCGCACTTGATGCCATTGAAAATGGAACAAAACTCAACCGGGAAGATATGCTCAAGGAGAATGCCAAGAAATTCTAATTTCTCATTTGCCTCTAACACTTTGTCAAAAAATAAACGGATCGGTATGTATAAATATGTAGTACTCTTTTGCTTAGTTGCAGTTTCTTTTTCTTGCAAGACATCCAAGAAACAGGAAATAAAAACACAGGAAATTATTAACACTCTAAAAGAAGTTAGAGAAATCGAGAAAGAAGCTGACAAAAAAGCTACTCAACTGTTATTTACAGCGTATGGGGATGCGCAATTCGGCATGACACGAGAAGAAGCCATGAAAACAGAAATTGCAAAGGATGCTCATATTTTATCAGATGGCAGTATTTACCTAGATTATAAACAAAGGAAGATCGGATCAACATCTTATAGCATTATTGAATTTCTATTCTATGAAAATTATTTATTCCAAGTTAATTTTGAAGGTTCCCCGATAAAAGACAGCGAATACAACACGACATTAAAAAAAGAATTCGAGGAATTAAAAGATATTATCTCCGTCAATTACGGGGAACCGGAATATCTGAAATTCCCAAAGAAAGAAGAACTTGGTTCCGAATCTGTTTGTGCCTGTGCATGGCGTTACACAACAAAACTAATCTCTATTACAATTAAAAAATCATCATTACAAGGAAATTGTGAAATAGACATGTACATTTCCTACCTTCCCGCACTTGATGCTATTGAAAAAGGAACAAAAATAAACCGAGAAGATATGCTCAAGGAGAATGCCAAGAAATTCTAGCGAACAATAATCCATCAAAAATAAGTCCTCAATTCCCAAAATCTAATATGAAGAAAATAACTTGTATCATAATAAATACGATATTATCCCTTTATTGCGCAGGACAAATAAAATCTTTTACCGCTGCAACCCCTCTTGACAAAACGAGCAAAACATCTTACGACAGCACCACCAATTTTGTCGGTAGAGACGCGGAGTTACTCATCGGGCAAGAACTATATGTCATTCCCAAACCGGCAGAGTTACAGCAATTCGGGTATCACAATTTTTACAGTAAATACGAAGACACGAATAATCATCTGGCGTCAATCCAAACCTATGAATCATTCGCCGGGAAAACCTTTTGGGTCGAGGAAGTTTTACCACATATCGGGAAAAGCGACTATTACAAAACCAAACTGGTCCTAAAACTAAAAAGCCAAACAAATGACACGACCTACTATTACCTGTACGATTGGGATAATAATAAATTATTTCCATTTATTATCATGGGGTTTTATACCAAAGAAAAAAACAACTGCGTCGGGAAACAAATCGTTCTTAAAAACAAAAACCCGTGGGAAAGCGTTAGCAACGAGCAAAAAGTCCCCATACACGATGTACTTACCGGCCTCCCCATTACTATTGATCCGGAGATCGTATGGAAGGTGAAAGAACTTCTGATAGACCAGAAACACGGCGAACTCGCGTACATGATCACCAATCACCAAGATAAGACATTCACTATTGCCTTGAATGCCATCAATGATTACCAGCGCGGGCAAGGTCCTTGCGCCCTCCTGTATGACGAACAACTAAAGGAAATACACGAACACCGACCTGATTTTTATAAACTAATCATGGAAGCCCGTATTTGTATCAACATGACGAGGGATATGGTACGCATGGCTTGTGGAGCCCCGGAAGAAATCAGGAACACCTCTTCCGGGGAATTATGGATTTACCCCTCGGGTAAATACCTGACATTCAAAAACGGCATATTAAAATCGTTTTATTAAAAAAAACACCATTCGTGCAGGTAACAAGTTTTTCAACAAATCTACGATTTGAAAAACCTGATTCTTCAAGACGCTCCCCTTTTCCTCGATAATCTATCAAGCAAACGCATCAAAACGCTTTTTGCCTTTCCGGCAAACAATACAATCAACATGTCAAAGAACTTCTTATATACAAAGATACATCCCGCTTTACCCTATTCCAACGATATTTCATAAAGAGCCCGCGTGTTTTCACGAACATACCCGTTTAAGACATGAACACGTTCTCAAGCAACCGACATCCCGTACCGGACCCGACATAATCGGTACATACCACCGTGCCACCTTCGGGCCATTCCCGTATCAAAGACACCCCCGAGCGCCTTTGAAACGGGAGTAATTCGAAGGTGATGCGTGTTTGATACGGGAATTCCACGGGTTCTCTTCGAATTCTGTCCGACTTCTGATATACCATATAATTCCACCACCGCTTGTCAATAAACTGAAAAGAAAAATTCTATAATACCGTAACAATCTTACTCCTTGGCAATACTTTGAAATTAACCGGAATACAGCCGCATGGCTATTCATAAATAAGCCAAAATTGAATTAAATATACACAATATCACCTATTCATTTAACCTAAAAAGGAGAAAATAAACCTCATTTTATATTTTATATAAACAAGAGATAAAAAAATAATTACCAAAAAAAACAAATTTATGAATGGGGATGAATTAGTATTGTTCTTTAGTAAGAATTACAAGCACTGGCTGGAATATACCATATATCATTGTAAACGGAAGAGTATGCAACGTAGATGGGAGAGTATGCAAAATGAAGCTAACGACTTACTAAACGAGGTACTTCTTGGAATATGGATAAATAATAATCCCAAATTTCTCGAAGACCTTATGAAAAAAAAAGATAAAAAAGCCACGGAACTCGATTACTTCATACTTCGTGTCATACGCGATAATATTTACTTGAAGACAACACCATATAACCAGAAATATCATAGATATCAATTTCTGGAATACCGGGAGTCATTACCCCCGGAATCCCTTGTATTCAACCCGGAACCAAACGAACAAATCAAGCAAGAACAAATAGATCTTATTATGAACGCACTGAAAATATTGAATATAGCCCCACGCAAGATCGCCATATTCAAATTCTATTATTTCGAGGGAAAACCGCTCAAAGAATGGGATGGACCGGAAGCCTTGAAAACATTATACAAGATAAAAAACGAAGTCCTGCACGAAATCAAAGAATACCTCAAAAAAACAAGTTAAATCCGGAGAAAAAAAGTCCGATCTTATATTTTAAGAGAAAAGAGTCATGACAAATATTCACTTGGTGAACATCGAAACCCGAAAGGATTTCAAAATAAACAAACAATTAAATAACCATTAAAATTTAAACATTATGTCAGAAAGAAGTATTGCAATTGGAGTTAACCTGATCAGTTACGGCGAAGCGAAAAACGGTGTTGTACCCGCGGAATTTACCCCGTTAAGGGACATTTTCAAGGGTTCGGTAGCCTTCAATTTTGCGGATGCCAACCAAGTCAAAATCGAGGTGGAAGGACGCGAGGACCCGCTGGCGATTATCAACCGCAAGGGAGATGCCGACAGCATCGAATTCTCCATCCCGTCACCGACCACGGCGGAACTCGTGGCATTCTGCGGTGGAACGGCAAACGGTGACAAATGGGAAGCCCCGAACGGATTCGAAACGATCAACAAGGCATTCCGCATAGCTACCCAACCTTACGAGGGCAAGTACGTGGAATACACCATCGTGAACGGAGCCGTGTCGGCTAAGTTGAGCCAGGCACCGGGTAGCGAGCAAACCGACTTGTTGCTGGTGAAAGTGACCCGCCAAGCGGCTGCCGCTGCCGACGGGACGGTGAAACCATCGTTCATCCGCGAGGTGAAAACGGTGACTCCCCCGACTCCCGCGGAATAGTGGTACAAAAGAGGGAGAGCTTAGTTACTCACGTTTTCGGTAAGAGTCACCAGCTCTTCCTCTGTTTATAAATAACTTTTGGCATATCCTCCTCCTTTTAGTTTACAAACTTTATAAACCTATCAAATACATGGGGATCAAACATATTATAGCATTGGAAAGTGACACCGTGTCGGAAAGGAGTATCCGTATTCCTTTCGAATTCACGGATACCGGTTCTCTCCCCGGGGGAAAGAAACTGGACGATTATATCACCATTACCCCTCTCACCGTGCGTTCGTGGTTCAGGATAAAACCCTTCCTGCTAGCGATCGAGAAAGATGATCTTGCTAAAATCACGAGGAACGAC
>QWCH01001734.1_pt1 | contig 31591 bp, 28 predicted proteins | sample 1972671 | NCBI WGS metagenome assembly QWCH01 (sample SAMN09866713, study PRJNA288562) | Human gut metagenome isolate term3_stool, whole genome shotgun sequencing... | isolation source: gut | host: Homo sapiens | place: USA: California
CACCGCCAATTCTCCGGCTCTTCTTCCCTCTCCATTAATACTTATAAATTTCTCAACAACTTTCATATTAGTTTCTTTCCTTTATTCTTCGTATGCTGCTACATTATTAGGTGTCTCGTATACTTCCACTCTGTGGATTGGAAAGCCTTTTGCACTCATCAGCTCATAGAAATATTTTGAAAAATGCTCCGCAGTAGGTCTGAAGCCAACTTCAATCATACGAAACTCCTCCGCCTGTAATGCAGCAATTGTCGCACCTTTTAGAGAACCTTTTTCATAAATCAAGCTGTGGTCAAAATCATCACAGATATCCTTCAAAGCATTTTTTAAATCAGAAAAATCCACAAGCATTCCTCTTGTCTGACCCTCATCCTTTAACTGGTCTGCTGCTATTTCAACAACAACTCTCCAGCGATGACCATGAAGATTCCTGCATTTTCCGGCATACCCCTTCAGAAAATGTGCAGAATCAAAGCTGCTCTCGGTTTTTAAATAATACATTTTAGTTTCTCCTCTAATTTATTGGGGAATAAAAACAGAATTGCTTAGAAAAGAACGTGCCCCACTGTGAGCACATATAGAAAGCCCTGTAAATGTATACACACCTACAGGGCTAAATTACATAAAAAGTCTTCTTAGCAGCCCTGGTTTTATTTAACGACAGGATGGTACAAAGTCTTTCTATCTTTTTAATATACATAAGTTGCATCCGAATAGTGCTTATTTTCTGCTATTTAGGAATATTATAGCACGACAAAAAGACTGGCATAATGTCAGTCTAAAAAAATAATATTAAACTACTGTATTTTAAATCAGATATCGCATTTCTTCTTTGTATAGGTCATTAGAGCTGCGGTATCCAAACATTCTTCTTGGATATTCATTCACCCAGTCCTCTATCTGCTGTATCTCCTCTTTTGAATAGCCATTGATACTTGTTCCTTTAGGGATTTTTCTTCGTATCATTCTGTTTCCGTTTTCATTAGAGCCACGCTCGCATGAAGCATAAGGATGACAGTAATATACCTTTGTTCGCTTCCTGCCTGGATATACACAGCTTCGCTCTATCCCGGCGCAGTCTGCAAATTCAGTACCATTATCTACTGTTATGGTCTTAAACAGCTTATAGAAGACATCTCCCAGCTCTCTTTCAAGCTCATCCAGAGTTTCAACAACGGATTTAGATGTCTTATCCGGCTGCTTCTTTACAATAATGTTTCTGGTCTTTCGTTCAATTATCGTAAGAAGTGTGCTTCCTTTTTCCCTCTTTCCTATCACAGAATCCATCTCCATATGTCCGAACTCCTCTCTTTCGAGTATGTCTTCCGGTCTGTCTTCTATGCTTGTTCCTGCACAAGCCTTCTTAATTCTGTGAATCTTCTTATAATCTTTCTTATTCTTATTCCTTTTCACAGGAAGGTCTTTGTTGGTAATCTTTGAAAAAAATCCTTTGTCAATGCTGTTGTACACCGTCTTTACGCATACGGATTCTTCATATTTATCCATTTCCCCACTGCGGACCATTGTTTCAATTGCTGCTTCCGGGCTGTAGCCCTTATCAACAATCTTTTCCTCGATTGCCTTTGCAAGCTTCTTATCTTTTAGTACTTTGGGTATTGTTCCTCTTGCAGTAACATTGTAATCTCTCTTATCCTGTGCGATTTGAGCTGAATATCTCACTTCTGTTGTTAAGTCGGAATTAGTGTGAATATATTTTCCCCTATGACATTCGTTATATATAGTTTTCAACGATACATTTAACAGCTTTGCTGCTTCATATTTTGAATGCCCTATCTTAAATAGTGTCTCCAGCTCAATACGCTTAGTATAGGTCAGCTCTTTATAGCCTTTCCTCATATAATAACACCTCGCTTGTTATTGTATTAATGTATTAAGCTGTCTTATATCTTAATCATATAATAATCTTAAAGCAAATATAAATCAATGAATCTGCAGTATAATTTTTCGCAATGCGATAACGGCAGATTCTGTTATGTAGGAATCTGCCACACTGCATTTATATGTAAAATTATATCTCTATGCTCCCGATCACGAGTGTAGTTACATATTTTTCAATATATTGTTATTCATTATAATATGAATCAAAGAACTCTTTCATATCATTGTATTTCATCGTAAACATCTGTCTTATAAATATATCAGGCATCTTTTTAACAATAGCTCTATTAATAAGTTCTTTCTGCTCTTCTGTAAATGAATCAAAGTACATAACAACACCATCTTCTATTGTTGCCGGAACACCTGCAGATGTGACGGAATCCGTCACATTTTCTGTTGCTTTCTTAATTGTTTTTCTCGCAGGCTTTTTCATCTGTTGCTTGCTCTGACGGTCTAACTCATACAGCCGCTTAATTTCTTCACTTACTGCAGCTGTTATATCATCCTCTGTATCGTTATCTCCAAGCTTCTGATATAAGAACTCTTCTGATGTCATATCTATTACAAGTGCATTATCAGGAAGTTCAGATGTTTCTTCAATAGGAGGATTACTATTGATAGTTACATATATTCCGGTGTGAGGGTCTATCATTGATTTTGGAGCTGGAACATAGCCTTTATCTTTACTTGCTTTATTTAATTCCATAGCTATCTGATATTTTGACTTTCTGCTTGGGATTTGTATATTAGGATTTTTTCTATATAGACGCTTGCATCTTCTTATTTCTTTTCGACTTGCTCCCTTATCCTCCCACGGCAGCGCTTTTCTATCATATATTGGATACTCATCTTCCATAAAAATTATACAGTGTTTTTTATCCATCCTTTTAACTTCCTGCGGAGTCATAAGTTCTCTTCCAGCCTTATTATAACTACTATTATAAGAGCTTCCGTGTTTACCATCTCCTATTGTATCAATAGTGGTTTTTCCAAGCAGTTCTGATATATATTTATGTGATTCAATTGCGCCTTGTCCTGCACCACAAAAACATAATACTGGAACATTGTCATATATTATTTCAGCTTTTTCAGCTTTAAAAAGGTCTTTAAGCTGAGATGTTGACTGAAGAATCGGAATCATACTTATATTTCTACTTCTTATTACACCCATAAGCTCCACTGTATTTGAAGGTTTTGCGCCAGCGTAAAACTCATCTAGAAGCATTTCCAATGGAATAGGTAAAGCTCCACCGTTTTCTTTAAAATCATCATCTGCCATTCTGCATAATATTGTTAATACCTGGGTATACAACATAGAAGCAATGAAATGAAATGAAATGATTTCTCTCTGTCATCAACGCATATGAACAATACAAGTCTATTATTAGTTGGATTCTCTAGCGTTCCACCAACTCCCGTTCCAAACTCTCGCAAATTCATATCATCATCCTCAAATATGCGCTTTAAAGCAGCCGTTTCAAATAGTTTCAATTTTGCATTAACAATAATAATGATTGACCGTACAGTTTCAGCAGCCCCCTCTTTCAGTTTTCTATAATCTCTAACTGCCGGATTATCTGGTGAATCTTCTTTGGCAAGCTTATCCATTTTAAGTTGCAAGTAAGATGGAGGTTGTTGTCCTTTTTGTACCTTTATTGTAGTATCTTTTTTAGTTTCATCATTTATAAGGATAAGAATATTATTGATACTTCCCTTTCTTCCCTCTTTTTTCGCATACCACCACTCATAGTAAAAAAGGGATTGCAAGTATAACTTTGCTCCTTCTGGCCAGAATGGGTCATTAACCATAGCATCTGGTGGTGTAAGAGAATCATATATATTTTCGATAAGATTAATAATATCTTCTTCACGTTCTATATATGCAAATGGATTGTATCTGTCAGATAATTCTGGATATTTTAAATTCAAGCATCTTATTGTTTTGTGTTGTATCTTGGTAATATACAATCCAAGTTTATACATTATTTCTCCTTTTACATCTAGTGTTATCTGATTTGCACTACTATTGAGCGTATTAGAAATTACTATAGATGTTGTTTTATATTTACCAGATGAACCCACAACCACCATATTATTATTAGATGGAGCACCCTCACCCTGCGTACTTATCTTCACATTTTTAGAAATTATTCTATTTAAAGAATCATCAGGATTAGCCCTGCGCTTAGTTACTTCGTATGGGTCAGCCCATTCTTCGCTTCCGTTCTGAATGTCAGAGTGAAAATCTCTGAAATGATACATAATGTATGAGCATAGAAAAACCCATAATATAACCGACCAGCCAATGCACATCATTGTCTTTTCGTTAAAGAATCTCTTGTATTCCCAAATATGATATAAAAGATACATCACTTTATCCCCAATATTCATCAGGGTTAAATCTGGAAACGAAAAAAGCCCGGATGCAAATATTCCGAGCAACACGAATGGTATAAGCAGAACCATATAGGTACTTATCTGTACTTTATTTTTAGTAAACATGTATTCCCTTTCCGTGACGGATTCCGTCACATTCTACATTCTTAATCCGGCAGCCTGTTTGATATCAGGCTCATCAGGCATATCATTTGTGACGGATTCCGTCACAAAATTATTTTCTGACTGGTAACGCTCCCTATTAATCTGCGCTCCTATTATCTGGCTTTCAACATAGCCTCTCAATGAACCTTCCCCACCCGGTTCATTCTTCCTTAGATAATCAATCAGCTCATCTGTAGAAAACTTATCCAACGCTGTTCCGATATCTGCATATGCTCCATAATGAGTGTGCTGTCTGTTTTCAATGGCTTGTTTCACTGTGAGCTTATTGTTATATTCTGCTCTTTCTTCTGCTACAACTGTGACAGATTCCGTCACAGGTCCAGAGTCTTTATTTTTATATGCAGAAAGAAGCTCATCCGTACTTCCAAGAGCTGCACTCATCATGTCTTTGCTTTGCTGCAATGTGACGGATTCCGTCACATTCTCTAATGGCTGCTCTGATACGGATATTTCCTTATTAAGTCTTAACTTCTCAAGTTTATCCTCAATTCCTGTAATAAGACCTGACGAAGTCTTTCTTATTGTTTCAAGAGAAGACTTAAGCTCATTTAGTTCCTTATCCGCCGACCATCCGGCAATATAACCGAATGAATAATCAGAAGAATCTATGCCAAAATGTTTACATACTGTATAAGCAACACTTTCTGCTTCAACCTCTTTAGTCTGTCGGTCTTTTTCTTTTGCATCTGCTACATTATCATTATGCAATATCGAATGTGCTATCTCATGTATCATTGTCTTTAGTGTCTGACTCTCACTCATTCCTGACTGTATTGCTATGCTGTCTGTTGCATGACTGTAATATCCATGCGCACTGCCGTTAATCTCTTCAAAAGCAATAGGAACATCTGACACCTGTTCAAGTGCCTGTATATATAGTGGATAATCCTTTATATTATCCTGAAGGTCATGCGCCATGCTTGGCAGCTCCTTACCCTCTGTCTGGCTCACATCAAACACAGATACAACCCTGAATGAAGTAAGCTTTATTTCCGTTTCTTCTTTTACCGGATTTCCATTCTTATCAAGAATCATTTCTCCAGTATCAGGATTGACCTTTTCTTGCAGAACCTTTTTTGTATATGGAGAAGGTGCAAGTATTTTTATTCCCTTCTCTCCTCTTTTTACATGCCTGTCGAAATTCTTCTCCCATGACTTAAATCCTGCTACAAGTGATGCTTTTGGATTCTGCGCTGCAATAAGAAGTGTGTTGTTAAGGCTGTATCCATGAAATTTAGACATGGTATTTAGATAATCCTTGTATTTTTCACTGGTAAACATATCCTTGATTCCCTTTTCAAGTTGCTCTGTAATTTCACGCACCCGGTCATCATGGTTGTATGCTGCTTGCGGTTCTTCTATTACAGGCATAAGTCCATTGTAATCATCAGGCAGCTCTTTATCCTGTCTTTCCGGCCGCATGGTAAATTCAAGATTAAGATAATTTTCTGTAAAATAATTATCTGCTTCTGGCAGTACCTTCTGGCTTGAAAAGCTGAAATATTCTTCCTTATCCCCACCCACAATAATATGGTCCATCAGAGGAATATTAACCATGTCGCACAGCTGAATCATGCGGTCTGTCATCTGCACATCAATCTTGCTTGGTATGAGATATCCGCTTGGATGATTGTGTATGAGCATCATGCTTGCCGCATTGGATAATATTGCAGCTTTTAATATCTCTCTTGGGTGTGACAATGTACCATTCACAGCTCCGGCAGATACAAAGCTTACATTTATCGGTCTCATTCTGCTGTCAAGATTTATTATTCCTAACACCTCTCTGTCAAAATCCCTCATCTGTTCTGACAGCGCCCTTACAACGCTGTCTGGATTGCTGAATGGTTCATCTGACACAAGTGGTTCTCTGCTTCTTACAAGTCTTACGGCTACATTATCCAGTTCAAACGCCTTTTCAGGTTCATCAAGATTCTCCTGCGCCTTAACTGTATCTATGTTCATCTTCCTTCACCTCTTTCTTATCTATCCCATCCATCTTATCTGTAAGATGTGTAAGGTCTACTGTTATAAAGAAATCCTCCGGCTGCTTTTTTATATAGTCTTTTAACTCGTTAAGCTGAATATCTTTCATACACTGCTCCTTCCATAAAAAAACAGACATTTATTGCCTGTTTTATCTTGGTAATATTTCTTTTTGCTCCTCTTCATCAAATGTGACGGAATCCGTCACATTTTTGACTGTATCATCTGTTCTGGCAAGCATTCTGTTTGTTTCACTAAGCGCCTCTGAAAGATTATTCACAGATGTTGTCAGACCATTTTCTTTAAGTTCCCTGGTCATCTTATCTCTGTATTCCTGAATCTGCTCCATTGTCAACCATTCGGGTTTATCTTCAGCTTCAAATGAGTTCCACAATTTTTCCATTGCATTACAATGTTCTTCGACATTTTTATAATACAGAACATTTTCATTACCTGCTCCAAACTTAAGAAAATACTCACAGTCACTCTTTAATCTTCCAAGCATTCTGTAATCTCTTTCTCTCGGATGCCTTACAAACGGTTCTGCACACTCCACACTTTCTGTTACCTTTGTGTCAGGTTCGCCAAGAATCTCACCATCTTCATTTTTGTATGCTCCTGTATAAAGATTCAATCCTCCCACTCCGTTATTCTCATCAAAATACAGTTTTCCCTTTTCGTCTTCATAACATGGAACTTCCATGTAACCGCCAAATCCTGCGTATTTCACATTTAACATAGTATCTGCCTCCTGATTAATCTGTTACATCATAAAAATAACCCTTGTATATCATAATCAAGCTCCTTATCCGGCTGCGGATGAGCTAATTCAATAGTTGTTTCCTTTAAATCATCTGCATCAAGTACAATTTCGTTATTATAATATTTTTCTTCTACATCATGGATTGCGTCCTGAAGGCTTTCTGCTTTGGTGCATACAACCCTTTGAAGAACCTCTGTTATCTCAATATCATATTCACCTTCTGTATTGTCAGGTGCATCTTCCTTCGTGACGGATTCCGTCACAATTTTATCTTCATAAAAATGTGCTTCACCTTTCATCACGCTTGATATCATATTGCTAATCTCTTCCGGAGAATGTGTAAACTGTATCTTATCTCCCTGCCATGTTCCGTTTGTATGATTAATACCATTAATGAGCTTTATTCCCCTTGCCGGCGGTTCCCATTCTGAAAGATTCTTAGTGTAATCATCCAACAGGTAATCATCATGTTTAATATGCCCTGGAACTACAACGCTCTTGTCCGTTCCGCATGGCACAAACAATCTCTTTTCCTGTGGAAGCTCTGGCAGGTACTTATCAAGCCAAGCATTCTTCTCATCAAGTGCATAATGACTGTCTAACAGATAAGCAGACAGTATATATACATCAATATCATTCTGGGCTATGAGCTGCTTTATCGCACCTAGAACATTTTCGTTAGGTTTAAGGCTAAGGAAATAATCCTTTTCATAAAGTGTCTCAAGTGTATCTACAGGTTTGAACTCTGCAAGAGTTCCATCCATATCGACAAACAACCGCTGTTTGTCAGTAAGATGTACTCCGTTATATATTGATTTAAGAGCTGCTTCTGTTTCTGCTTTGCCTGCTTCAATCATCCAGGGTTCTTTATCCCCAACTGTCCAAAGGAAAAGCTTGAAACTCTCACATTTCCTTGCCAGGTCTTTATATACATTCAATTTGTCATTTGAAATATCCATTGTGAACCTCCTCTGTTACTCGTTTTATGTGACGGAATCCGTCACATTAACAATCCGTCCTATTTAACTGGAGCTGCTTTGGGTACTACAGGTGTAGCTTCGTAAGCTTTAGCCATGCTCTTTGTAAGTTCAACCTTATTGTCGTGCCTGTCAAACTTATTAAATAATTCCTTGCCAGTCTTATATGTAGTTCCACCGTCAGGCTCGCCCTTCACCCACAACTTAGCCGGCTTCTGATTATTAATAAACGCAATGAATCTGTCTTTGTCACCATCATTAACTGCAAAGACCTGATTCTTAGGAAGCATTAAGGTCTGCTCACCCTTAGTTCCTGGAACGGTGCAGAAGAAAAAGTTAGGGAATTTCTGTTCCAACTGGGAATTAACAGCATTCCTGTCAACGAGTGTTTCCTTATCAATGGAAATTTCACTGAATGCCATATTGCTTCTTAATGCCTGGCAGTTCACACTCTTACTGTCCTGTATCTCCATATCCCACTGCTGCATTGCCTTTTCAGCATCAGTAGCCTCAAGCTGTTCAAATTCTGCTATCTGTGCCTTAATGTCATCAGATGCAGATTGCATGTATTCATCAGGTGTTCTTCTTGCTGTGTTTAAATAGTCGTCTTCGGAATATATCTTCATATCCGGTACATTGGCAGATTCCTTTACATTGTCAGGTGCAGCATTTTTAATCAGAGAGTGCTTATAACTTTCATAACACTGCTTTGTAATGTTAAGGTCTGCTGTGGCGACCCTTAACTGCTTTTCTCCATCATCCGGTATCAGGTCTGGAAGCTCCGCAAAATTAACCTTTGTTTCTGTAAGGGCATTCTTCATTACATCAAGAGCTGCATCCGGAACTGATACTATTGTTGTCTTGCCATTAGTAAGATTAATAAGGTCGTTAGAATTAAGTTCTTTATCAGATGTAAGATTAGCCTTTATGTAATCTGTAAACATGACGCTGAACTTCTGCTCATCTTTCCTTGCAATACTTACATGTACTGCCTTATCCTCGTCATTTACGGATTCAAGTATGCAGTATTTTACTCCGGCCTTATCCAGATAGTTCTTAATGTTATCAATGGCAGCTTCCCTGGTATCACTTTCCTTGAAAGGTACTCTGAATATGCTGTAGTCACCACCTGTTTCCTTAAGAAACTTTGTAAAGTTTTCTGTAATATCCTTATCAAAGAACTTTGCCTTAATGCCTCTGGCCATAAACTGTATAAGCTTAATCGTTGCGTACATTGCCGGCTGGGATATTTTTAAGTACATCCTCATGCCTCTTGCAATCTTTCCGTAATCAGCGTAAATGCTGTTGCTGTATTCACTCATTGTCATTTCCTTTCCGTGACGGATTCCGTCACATTCTACATAATCCGGCAGCCTGTTCTATATCCGGCCCATCTGTTATATCAGGTGTAATTTCGCTTTCAGCCTGAATTTTGTCTGTTACATCCGGTGTGACGGATTTCGTCACATTTTCTGATACTGCCTTTTCCTGCTCATATTTTTCTTCAAGTTCCTTTACCGCCTGAAATGCTTCCTTTGCAGTTGCATACATAAGAGGCTCACCCTTTTCATCACGGACATAATCAGCCATCAGTTCATCATAGATTGCAAAACCGGCTGTCCTTGTTGCTGTCTGCTCATCAAGATATCTTGCCCTGTACCTTTCAGATGGATTAATCTCCTGCAGCATATCTAAAATAGCTGCTTCTGATTTTGCTGCAGCCTTGTAAAAATCTTGAAATTTCTGAAGACTCTCCATAAGCTCTGCTGACACCGTTCTGGGTCTGTACTCACCTTTCTTTAAGGCTGCACTGGATGCATCCAGGACATTTGCACACAAAGTAAGCTCACTGTCTGTAAGTAATTCTTGTCCTGCTTCTACCTGTGCCATTTTTTCAGTTGTTATAAGAAGAATGTTAGCAAGTTCTTCCTGTGTAATATTGTTATCCTGTCTCAGCTTTCTTATTAATTCACCATATAAGTTCATAAATGCTCCTTTCATCAAATAAGGACAGACATAAATGCCTGCCCTTTGGTTCGTGCGTGACGGATTCCGTCACAATGTGACGCAACTCGTCACATTATAATTTAGGATTATCATTATCCGGCTTGATATCCGGCTGTATTTCTCCCATCTCTTTAAGTTCATTGATTCTTAAGTTTCTTACCTTGTCAATCTGCTTATTGATGCAGTATTCTGTACCTTTCTCCAGCGTGTGATTCTTTGCATTATATATACTTACACTGTAACCAAGTATCTCTTCATTATCCAATGTATCATTAACTTCGGATATCATTCCCATAATACCCTTGAGTGTATCTGAATCAGGTGTAAAAAAGTTATTTACAGGAACTGTTATGACTTCATGGGTGGACGAAGGAATAACAAAAAAGTCTTTTCCTTCATACAGTGCTGACACCTGCTGTCTTACATTATCATCCAGTATTACTGATGCACCGCCTGCTTTACTCTCACTTGTCACTACAATCATTTCCGGCAAATATGGTATTTCTATGCTGTCATCTATTGATGATATCACTTCATTAATAGACCTGATACTAGCATGAGTGATATTGGCAGTATTGGATATCGCATCATCAATGAGTCTGTCTTCACTTATTCCCTGCTTAATAAGCCAGTCTTTAGGTACTGGTGATACTGCACGCATTCTCTCTTCATCAGAAATCATAATCTTGGGAACAAACTTCATTCCATTTATTTCACGGATAACTGCTCTGTCATTGTTATATTTATATGAGACTGCGTCCATAAATATATATGGCTTTGCTGTATTATAATTAGATAGCTTCTCCCTCAAACCATTAATATTAATGTCGCTGCTATTTGGAGCAGTCTGCAAAAATCTGTTAATTGTTCCTGCAAGTATCTCTGCTGTCTCTTCCGGAGCATTGATATACTGCAGTCTTTCCATTGCCCTGTCAAGATTAAACACCGGATATGCAGCCTCTTTCATATCAGGATTAACAAGGACGATTCCTGTGTATGAACCCATCTGCTCTACATTAACCTCATACTGTGCCATTTCCGGCGGCAGGAATCCTCTTAATCTGCCACTTTTAACTAATTCGATTACTTCATTCTTTGTCATAAAATTTACCGTCCTTTCTGTCTGGATTAGATAATAATTGTGACGGAATCCGTCACATTTAAGACATAAAAAAAGGACTTAAAACAAAGGTGCAAACCTGCCTAAGCAGATTCACACCTGTTTTAAATCCTCTTTTTATACTTCTTGCAAGTATAATGTAACACATCTAATTAGTCTCATCCAGTCTCATTTAGTCTTATTTATCTGTGTTCCTTACACTTAATGCAAGTATAGAGTAGCATATCTAATTAGTCCAATCTAGTCCAGTTTGGTACAATCTGTATCAATAATACTATTGAATTATAGTTTTGTTAAAATAAATCTGAATGGCTTCCTGTTCTGACAAGTTCCAGATATTCTCCATTATATCTGTAAACCAGAAGCCAGTCAGGTAAAATATGACACTCCCTGAATCCTGAATAATTTCCTGATAAACTATGGTCCTTATTCTTTATGTCTAATGGTTCAGGTATTGCTAATGTTTTTACCACAGACTTTAACTGTTCCATATCAAGACCTCGTTTGACACACTTCTTGTAATCTTTCTTAAATTGTCCTGAATCCCTGACTTTCAGCACTTATTCATCCCTCCAGACTATTCCATAATTCATCAAGTGTATCAAAGCTCTCGCCTCCACCATTTTCCAGTTCTTTCATTGCATTTATCGTTTCAGCGTTAGGTTTGCTTTCTGGAATTGCAGCTCCCTGTAGAAAAGCAATAACATATTCCAGCTTATAATCTGGTACTCTGTCTAATAATTGTAATGCTTTCTCTCTTTCGCTCATCACGCTTCACCTCTCTTTTAATGACTAAACCTTACTTATTTATTGTATCTCATTAATGCATTTCATACAAGGAAATTGAAAGGTTTTTTGCAATATTTTACAAGGTTATTTTATCTTTTTCCTGTAGTAATTCGCCAGACGTTCCATCATCTCAACATCCAGCTCCGGTCTTGCTATTCTTCTTATTTCTTCGTATGCAAAGCCATCTTCCATGCAGCGCATAAGGAAGTCTTTCTGTTCCGTTGAGAAACGCTTATCAGATGCTATCTCTTTCACAAAGGAATCATATACATAAGCTGCATTCTCGTCTTTCTTTTTGCTAAATAGCTTTGAGAAAAAGCCTGTACTTGTTTTCTGTGAACTGTCCTGAACCAGATTGACACTTCCGATATTAAGCTTATCTTCCATATCAGATATTTGAACTTCAAGCATCTTTATCTTGGTTCTTGCCTCATCACGCTGTGTCATCATTAGCTTATATGCTCTTTCCTTTTCATCAAGTGTGAGCTGATACTGTTCCATCAGCTTCTTCTGTGTCTCTTTCTCTTTATCATACGCAACCTTAACCTGGTTCTGGAATAAGTCTCTTATCTCTATATTAGCTCGTGTTACTTTAACAGCAAGGTCATTAGCTTCCTTTATCTGCGCAGCCAGCTTGTCATTATCCATATATGTATCAGTATTATAATTCTGGACAGCTTCATAAAATGCATCAGGTTCAGGGTTATCATTGTACAGCTTCTTAATACTGTCTGTATTTCTTACTGTTACCAAAGCATATATCATTCTCTGTACTGTCAGGGAATCTGTTACATATTCGCTTATAATATCTGGTACATCAATATTAAAGTAATCTGCTATCTGTAATGCAAGCTTCTGTTCCCTTGTTAATTCATTTTCCATTATTACATTCCCCCTTTAGGTGTGACGGATTCCGTCACATTTTCTTCACGCTCTTTCTCTTCCGGTATCTTATGCGGTGCATGTACAATATTAACCGGCGGTCTCTGTACAACAGATTCTGTTATATCCGCTTCCTTAACTATCCTTGATAGTATTCTCTTTTCTGCATAAAGCATTTCAAGCTTCTTGTCATATTCAGACACTGCAGTAAAACCACCTCTTACCAGTTCTGGATGCTCCGCTTCAATTTCTTCCATTCTGTCAGATAAAGACTCATATTCTTCATCCGTCATTTCTGCCCTGGCATTAATCAGTTTCTGGTAAATATCCTCATACTCCTTTTTTACTCCTAAATCGTCTACATTAATATCTTCATCAGAATATGCCTTATCACTTTTTAATTCCTTAACAGCCTTTATCTCCTGCTTTACTGCATCCAGCTTTTCCTTTACCTGGTTCACATCCTTAATATCGTTATCAAGAATGTAATTACATTCCTCAAGTAGCTTATCAATCCCGATCAGGTCCTGTCTTACCCTTATCTGTTCTTTGAGCTGCAAGTCAAAATAATGGTACTGACTTGCCTGACCGTAACGCATTACAGCACATATCTGAAATCTTGTGTCCTTGTGTTCTGCAATAGTAGTAAGTCTGTCCTTTACATAAACCGTATCTGTAGAAATTATATCTTTATCCGGCTGCATGATTCTTCTCTTAACATCGGCAAATGTATAACCGGCTCCTAAGTTATAATCCCTTCTGGCTTTCTTAGAAGTCTTACCATCAACTTCCTTCATTGCCGGATGATGATATGATACATACTCTCCATGTTTTTCAGAATGACCTATGCGCATGTCATAGCCCATTCTTTTCATTTCATCAAAATATTCCTGCAGATTGTTTGATACAGATACTGCCATGTCTATATCAAGTCTTATTATTTTTTTCCATGTAAACTTGTCTGCTTTGCCTGCAGAATGTTCTGCATAAGACTTTCCTACTCTCTTGGCAGATTTATCATATTCAAGTCTGCCAAGCCCATACTTTTCTGTTATCTTATCAGTAACAGGCTGTATATATTTTTCCCAGTCACCATTAATATATCTGTACTTGCTTCCGTCCATTCTTCCTACAGAATTGAATACAATATGACAGTGCATATGTTCATGGTCGTTATGAACAGCGAAGACATATTCGTATCCGTCACCAAAGTATGCTTCGCAAAATTCTTTGCCTACTTTATAGCATGTTGCTTCATCACATGCTCCAGGAGGAAAGGATATTACATAGTGATATCCCTGACGGCCATTCTCTTTTCCATACTCCTTCTTAGTATTCATCATGCAGTCATATATTTCATCAGGAGTCACACCTGAATTACTTCCAACCCATAACCCACCTTCTGTTTTATCCGGATTCATTATGTACTTAATGGAATTAATAAGATGCTGTGATGCTTTCCCTTTGGGTGCTTCCTTTATATTCTTAAGAATTGTTGTCGCCATCTATTGCCTCCAGTCTTATTTTAATATCATCAATTTTTTCATCTGCCTGGGTAAGAAGCTCTTTCATGTGTTCTGCAGAATCCTTGTCATTGTACATGGTAAGTCTTAAAAGTCCTTGATGAAATTCTGTACGAAGTTTACGAAGCTCATTCATTATTTCCTTCAACTGTCTCTCATTATTTTCATAAATAAGCTGCGACCTCATGAAGTCACTTTTTCTTAATCCATCCGATTTTTCCTGTGCCTTTTTGTAAAGAGCATCAAATTTTTCATATTCATTTTCTGTCATTCGTACGATGATTCTTACACTGTGTCTTCCTTCTTTTTTATCCATACATTTCCTTTCCGGTAAACAAAAATGGAATGACATCTATTACTGCCACTCCATTTTTATTACGCAAGTATTAATATGTCTGGTGATTATATGTAACGGAATCTGTCGCATTTTCTGTTACACTTTCATGAACAGTTTCAAATTTATTTTCATGTGGAACTGTTGCGCTTTCATTTGCCATAGCAAGAAATTTATTAAGCATTTCTTCTGTGACTTCTGTTCCAAGCTTTTCTTCCAGGGTGGAAATAAAATTCTCTCCACGCTTCTGTTTCTCTTGTAACTGTAATATACGCTGCTGCTTTTTCAGTTCAGCAAGTTCCTTTTTCTTATCAGAAATAATTTCCTGATGCTTATTGATTTCATTTTCAACCTTTTCAATTTTTTTAGATAATGCTGACAGTGTCATATTCTTTTAATCCTCTCTTTCTCATTTCATCATTAACAATCTGCTGACGGAGTCTTAATTCATCTCGTTGCGGTGTTGTCATATGTGCAAGACTTTTAATTATCCAGAGTGTTTCCCTACCGACATATTTCTTTGCAACACGCCTCTCACATTCAGCAATCATTTCATCAAATGTTCCATCAAAGTCATACCAGACAAACACAAGCTCATCACTCGAAATCATTATTTTTTTATCCAGAACAGAAAATTTTGCAATGATGTTTTCTGCGTTCCTTAGCAAAGCTCCCTGGTTCTTTTCTATATCCAAAGTCCAACAGAAATTATTCCAGCCATTGTTAGAAGGGAGGCTTGCCGGAATCCTTTTTGTTACATGCTGTGTGTAGTATCTTATCTCATCCAGTGGAGCTTCTACATACGGCTCTCCAAAAAATCCTGCGTTATTGGGACACTCCTTTGATGGTTTTGCTGTGAAAAGTTTTAACAGATTTTTTTCATTTTCTGTTATGCTTTCAAAGCTGCCACCTGATAATTGCATCTTGATTTTTTTAACATCCTCTTTCAGATTTTCAATTTCTTCCCTGAGATTTTTCCTTGCTTCCTGAGACAAGTTATCCTCATCCTGTTCAATAATTTCTTCCTCATTTTCTGTCTGGTCTGAAAATTTATCCGTTGAAATATTGTCAGAAATTTTCTTTACCATTTCCATAAAGGATTCTGTTGAATCATCATTTTCTTTATCCGTTTTTATTTTCCTTAGCGTAAGTTTTAGAAGTGTATCACACATCTTACTTAAGCTCATGCCATCAGGCTGAACACTCTTTAATTCTTCTGCTGTATCGTCTGATATTCTGATTGAAACTGACATAATTTTTCTCCTTCCTGATTTGATTTTGATTCTGTTTTCAGGTGATGCAAAGTGCATCTTGATGAATGTACCAGGTGATGCAAAAGTGCATCTTGATGTGATGCATGATGCAAAGTGCATCACCCCTATGCTGCAGTCTGCATCACCTTCAATCCCAGTGCTGCACTGATGTGATGCAATATCCACCGTTTGCTGCAGTCTGCATCACTTTTTCCACCGTTTTATGTACTTCTTTTTGCAAGATACGCATTTTGTCATACAAAATCGCCCCTTAAAAAGTGGCTTGCAACCTTGTTAGGGAGTATCCCTAAGACCCTCTGGCACAGCACATAGCAATCACATTCACATTTTTTCTTTGCACTTTTATTTACCTTCATGTAATTTTTCTCCTGAAAATTTTTAAAAACCGAAACGGTAATTTTTTAATTATCGTTTCGGTTTTTGGTGTCTTTGAAAAATATTTTTAATCAATCCTTTAAAAAAATCTTCCGATTTTTTAAGGGAATATAAATTACTCTGTATAATTTTTCATGTAATTTTTCAATGCTTCTCTCAAAGAAATATCTTCATGGTCTTTCGCATATCTGTAGAACTCATCAAGAAGATTGTTTGATGTACTCATCCTGACAAGCTTAATATTTTTATTGTTCTTCACCTCGTCTCTTAAGTATGAAGTGATAGTTTTTTTCATTTCAATCTCTTTACTTCTTGAATATAAAAGTTCCTTTGTGCAGCTCATACACTGCATGAAGAACAACTCATATTCAACATTAATTTTATCCAGTATTTTATCCTGCATATCATCCTGTCCTTTCACATTTTAATCATCACTTGCGCTGTCGGCATCTTCAATTCCTTTCACTCTTCCAATATGAAGCTGATTAGATGTATGCCATTCATCAGTTGCACTGTATATTCCGATTGGGTCTCCTGCCTCAAAAACTTTTCCATTGCCAAGATAAATTGTAACATGCCCTATCTCGCCATTCGATGTTTCATTTTTATAGAAAATCAAATCTCCCGGCTGGATATTTTCTTCTTCAATTTCTTCGCAGGCTTCGTACTGGTCTTTCTCCAGTCGTGGCAGATTTATTCCTGCCTTACCATAAACATATTGAACAAGACCTGAACAATCAAAACCACCATCATCAGGTGAACTTCCTCCTGATATGTAATCCCATCCTGAATATTTCATTGCTTCATCAACAATCTTCTGTACAGTTGCATTATCATAATTGTATATGTACTGATTGACAAGCTGCGCATAAAACATGTTGCCGTATGCATAACGCCAGCCACCATTGTAATTAATGGCAATCTGATTTTTATAAGCAACCTGTTTCCCTCCGGATTTTTCTTCAGCAAATGCTATTGCCAAATCAAGTGTATATACCTTGCCGTTTTCTGCAACATAATCAATAAATCCTGTTCCAAAATTGTATGCCTGTATTGCAGTATTTATATCGCATTCCTTTTCAGATGCTTTCATGACGCATGAAGCAAAATATTTTGCTCCCTGTGCAATCGACTCCTGTGGTGTCTTGAAGCTGTTAGGTGGAAGTCCTGCGGATTCTGATGACTGCATTACATCAGTTCCAATTCCGTGTGACTCAACTTCCATTATCGCAAGAAGATAATTCACATAATCTTCTATCTGTTCATTGACTGCAGCGTCTTTTACATCCTGCGTATAACTTATTGTATTATCTGATAATAGCTGTCTGTATAATCCTGCAATGACCTGTGCAGATGATGCATCCTTAACAGCTCCGGCAATTGATGATATAAGTGCAACAAGAAGAGAAACAATAACTATAACAACGGCTAACACGATAAGCAGAGGAAGAAGAATAACTCCAAGCTGTGATATCAAAGCAGCCGCAAATGCCATGATAACTGCTGTTATTTTTTGTATCGTTCCCATCCCCGACTTAGATATTGCAATATCTGATGAATGCTCCGTCTGATAATCTGTCGGGTCTGATTCAGGCTGTGATGATGCATCCTTTAATGTATCTGCATATTTTTTCACTGCCTCTGTTGCTTCTTTGGCTATCTCACTTGCTCCACCAGAACCGGCAGCCGCACCTGTCTGTGCTGCTGTCTTTGCTCCATTTTCAGCAGCTTTTTTTGCAGTCTGCTCTCCGGCTTTTTTGGTATTTTCCATTGCAGAATAAGAAGCCTCCTGCTCATTTATCCTGTATGAATAATTTTGATTATCTGTATAAGGCTGTTCATTCTTTTTATTTTTCTCATCAAAAAAAGTGACGGAATCCGTCACATTTTTTGATAATAATTCTGATTGTGCATCCAGCTTCTTTTTAAATCTTTTATATTCAGGAGATTGTTTGAACACTTCAAATGCTCTCTTCTGCTGTGAAGGTGGAAGAGAAGAAAACGCTTTGTACTCTTCCTTTGTCATGTAATTTTCTACAGACATCCTTTCATATTCTGGCTTGGGAATCTTAAGACCACTTCTCTTTATTTCTTCTTCAACCGGATTAAGAATCTTCCTTGTCGAACCTAACTGCGGTATTGATTTTACATTTACTTTTTCATCGGCAAAATTAATCCCCATAAGCAGCCTCTTTCATTTTTTCCTTTCGAGCCTTTTCCGCTTTCTCATGGAAGTTCGTAGAGAAAACTTCATACAGTGGATTATCCTTGCTCATAAGACTGTCAAGAATTATAACCTTCTTGCCCCATACCATTACAGACCTTCCAGGTCTATCACTTTTTAGGGCATCATATTCTGCCTGGGTCAAATCCTGAATTTTTGAAAGCCTTTCCGCATCTTCTCCAACCTGTTGGAAGAACATCTTATATCCGCAATTCTGAAACATGTCTCTTAAGTCAGGATTTTCTAATGCTCGTGTAAGATTCTGCATGGCGAGTGTAACAATACCGCCAAACTTTCTGTATGTGATTACAGCATTAAGAAGTATCTGTGCTGATGAAGCATTCCTGGTTACAACCTGTGTTTCATCCACAACAAGTCGTGTAGCTTTCTGCAGTTCCTGATTGTAGCTCATCCTGATTGAGAGGAAGAACATAATTGATATCATTACTGGCTGCCAGTAATTTTCATCAACATTCTTAAGTCCAAATGCTACAAGTCTGTAAGTACTTATATCTACATCTGATGGATATGCAAACATATCATATACACCATCTGTATAACTGTAGAGGCAGTTTACCATCTCATGAATAATCTTTTTATCATGAACATTTTCGTTATTATCCTCAAGTATCATTAACTCCTTACGGACATCTTTAATTGTAGGCTGTATAAGATTATTACGGCTAAAAACCTTGTCATACACATTCTGTACTGCCTGCTCAATGAAGTTGCTGTGTTCCTGTGTATAGACTATCTTTTTCATTATGGCTTCGGTAAAGCTTGTCGCCCATTTTGTTACATCTGCTATGAACAGCTCTCTGTCCTTCTTTGTGCCGGCTTTAAACAGACTTAATGGTACTTCCATAGGATTTATATGTATATCTGATTTAGGAGTAAAATCAAGGAACAGACCACCATACATGGCACATACATTCTGTGTTTCATTTTGTGGGTCTATTATCTGGAGGTCGTCATCTGTGGATAGAAGTGTCTGTGTTATTTCTGTTTCCTTAATAAGAAAACTCTTTCCTGCTCCTGTCGGTCCGATAATTATTCCCTGAGGTGATGTCAGTGACTTTCTGTTAGCAAATACAAGATTCTTTGTAGTATTGTTAATTCCGTAAAATATCCCACCCGGCTCTGTTACTTCCGGCGCAAAAAACGGCTGTAATGCTACAAGTGAAGATGTATAGAAGCTTCTCATCTTCTTTACCTGTCTGACACCTGTTGGGAGTGCTGTGTTAAATGCCTTAAGCTGCACATAGTTATATGTTTCAAGATATGCACCGACATTTTTGGCTGTACGCTGCATTGATTCTATTCTTGCAGCAAGCTCATCCTCACTTCCTGCAGTAACAACAACCAAAAGACCTGCCTGTATACATTCCTCAGAATCATCATCGAGCTGGTCCATATATCCTTCAAGCTCTGCTCTCTTTTTCTTCTTACTATACGAGATTCCTGTAACAGCCTGATTATTGCTTTTCTTGGAATCCGCTTCCTGGCTTATTGCCCTCTCGTTATTACCATAAGCACTTCTTAGCATGCTTCTTGTTACAGAGTGTTCCACAGGCGCATAATCAATGGTAACGAATGACTGGTAAGAAGTATCAGATATTGTATGTATGAGCTTTCCATCATCAAGTGCAGTATCAAAGTCTCTCGCAAACAATACAGATACATATGTATCATTATTAAACATCATGAAATCCCTATACTGGTCTACTGACACAGGAATAACATCATACAATGCATCATGGTTGAAATCATATTCCTTCTTCTCTTCCTGGTAGAAGAAATTACGAATCATATTCAGTCTCTGTTCAGCCTTCATTGGAACTATTATGCTTCTCATTGCGCTAAACAGTCTTTCCAGTTCTGTATCCATTCCAAGAAAATAGCTTCTTGCCTCATCATATGTCCTTGTTCTGACTGTAATTGTAAGCGTAAGCACCCGGTTCAAATCATGAAGGTCAGAATTTTCCATCTTTTCCTTAATCCACATGCTTATGCCTTCGCTTACCTCCGGATAGTCACTTCTGTTAATGTCGGTAAATATATCATTAACGAACTGTGTCATATTCTGATATTGATTTGACACTGTTATCTTAAATGATGTACTCATTCCCTTTAAAAAATCCATTAATGAAAGAAGGACATTTGCCTTGTCCTCATCATCTTTGTTTACATATGATATGTCTGTGAATGTGTAGCACCTGTCATAAAGTACAGCTCCTTTGCTATTTTCAATCTGGAAAATGCCATTAGGATATGCCTTATGAATGAACAATGCTTCTCTGGTATTTTTAGGTGTTTTTACCGGCGCTGTTGTAAGTGTTATGCTGTCGCTGAATCTTTTAGCCGGATTCATATAAAATGCCACGGTTAAGCCCCCTTCCTTTTTCTCTTAGCTTTGTCCTTATTGTTAATGTTTCTTATGATTTGAAATTTTCTGTCTGGTTCTGTCTCTTCCGATTCATACAGAAGTCTTTTAGTATTGCCTATATACATATATTCTTTTACAAGCTCTTTGACAGATAAGTAACCCTGATACTTGTAAAATCCTATAAATATGACAGGTGCAGCTACCGGCACAGCACAATATATTGCTATGGTAAGCGGTATCTTGAATCCAAGCACAAGTACGGCTACAACCGCACCAGCACATATAAATCCTTCTGCTATATGTACAATATCTGTCATTGAAAAGCCCTTCCAGAAATCGTTTTTATATTCCTTCAGGAAGTCTTTATTAATATTAATTTTCATACATTGTCCTTTCGTCACATTATCTTAAATCAAATGCTCTCTTTAAGAAGTTATCGCTTGACTTTACTGCCACTGCCATGAATGGCATAAATATAAGTGATAATATTACTGCCACTGCACCATCAAACCATGAAGCAAGCAGACCTGAATTACACATGCCTGTCAGTGCTGCATTAAGACCGCTACAGAGCTGCATTACAAGTGCAATTACTATTATCTGCAGTGTACTAGTTAGAAAGCTTTTAAACCATGCTATCGCAGAATTTTCAATCCCTCTTCCGCCTGAAAGCGTTGACAATGCAGTAGGTGCAACCGATATAAGCATGAAAAGATTAAGGAATCTTCCAAGTACTTCTATAAGCACTGTTATCGAGCAGACTCCTGATATAATAAGATATATAGGGGCAAGCATTATCATTGCCAGCCTGAATCCAACATCATAGTCTCCGCCTATTACTGAAGGAACTCCCTTTGGCAGCAACACCTTCGTTGTCGTAATTGCAAAGCCGGTAAACTCCTGCATTATATCCAGACTGTTTACCATCAGGATATTTGCAATAATGAGCTTTATAAAAAGCTCTATCCACGCTTCCATTGTTATTCCTTCTTTAAGGTTGCTTGCCTGCCGGCAGAATCCTACAAGAGTGAATATGTTAAGGAACGCTGCACCCATAGAAAGGAACAGCGGAAATGCTGTATTCTTAACATAATCCCATGCTCCAATGTTTCCCTCCAGCCCAAGAAGCTGCATGAACGCATTAGCTGCTGGCGTAGTAAACGAACTCACATTTTTACCCATGAGCGTATATACTATTCCCATAACAAAATTCCATAGTTCCTGTGCTATTGTGTAAATAGAACCACCTGATAAAAGGTCTATAACCCATTGTGGAGCTGCCAACGCTACCGGATTAATTAATATGTTCATTGGTTCTCCTTTCTGCTAAAAAGGACAGATTCCTTTATATAAGAATCTGTCCTGCATTTATGTAAAAACATAATATATTGCTCCCGAACACGAGCATTAATACATATTTTTACCCAAGAATTGCACTAACAAGCTGTGGCGCAAGTGTCATTACAAGACCACCGCCTACTCGCTTAAATCCCATAGCCTGCATAGTTCCTTCCTGGCTCTGCATAGATACTCCTATTTCAAATAAAGCCCACAACAGGATAATTGAACCTATCGAACTTACTATTGCTGTAATTATTGCTGTAAGATTATTAAAAGCACCTGTAACAATTGCTGCTCCGTCTGTTGCTCCCTCTTCCGCAAACACTGTCAGTTGAGGAACAAATATAAATATGCTTACAAATGCAGCTATCATTAAAAACTGTAGTGCCTTTCTCTGTGTTTCACTCAATTTTATTTTCTGTTTCTTCATCTGATTATCCTTTCTGCCTTACGGCTGTGACGGAATCCGTCACCTTTTTGCATTAAAAAAGAGCCTGTGTCTTTTTAACACAGACCCTTACTCCTGTTTATCTGTCTCTGCCAACATACTTGCCAACCAGAAATACCCCCAATCCTGCAAGCACAATAAACATGACAAAGAATATCATGCCGAACCATCTTTTTAACGCAACCGGATTGATGCTGACTATCAGCCTTGATAATATCATGCACAAAACAAGTGCTACTATAACTACTGCTATTACTGCCAATACTTTAACTGGGCTTATTCCTCTTCTCATATCAAACTACCTCGTTTCTTTCAATTCTATTGTATTGATGCGCCTGTAACATAACCATTATCCAGTGTTACAGATATTATCCTGTCTCCATACATGTACTGCAGGATTCCTGTCACTGTATCCGACTTATAATCACTTGCTACTTCTGTGTCAGCATCCTTAAATGCTTCCTTAACTGTTGCATAAGTAGCTGCAGTAGAAAGCCCCATAAATGTTGAACCTTCTTTCAATTCAACCGCTATTGCATAACAATCAGAAGAGTTGCCGGCTTTAGTGTTGTATTTAATCATTACCGTACTCTTATATGCATCCATATACATATCAAGTGCTGCTGTTTCACTTGATAATGTATTACTTACATATATATAACCCAAATCTTTGATTGAAGCTGCCGCTACAGGATACTTGAATGTATTGCCATTCAACTCAAATGTAAATGCCTTGCTATTCTTATCATAAGAAAAGCTCTTAACAGACTCTGTCTTTTTTACCGGGCTTGTAGCTGCTGTGCTTGAAACTGCCTGAGATGTAGTTCTGGCTGCGCTGCTGCTCTCTTCTAATCTGGTCTCTTCAATTGATTCTTCTGTTATCTTCGCTGTCTTCTTAGGCATTGTAATCTTTCCACCAAAGGCAAAATATAATGTACTTCCGGCTATCAGCAGAATTACAACTGACAAAATAAGATTTATTGTGAATCCGGCTTTTGCAAAACTCTTCTTATTCTCATTCTTATCTTTCTTCCTGACAGCAAAAAAGATAAATCCAACAACAGGAATAGCAGACATTAAAGAATATATGTACCAATCCTTTTTAGGTACTGCCTGCTTGTTCTCAGACCGCAGTTCAGCAACTATCTGTGCAAGCTGCTTTTCTTCCTTTTCCTTAAATGTATCTGGAATCATATCGGGAGTAAGGCTTTCTGTAACACCGTCTGTTGCATCCGCTTTTTTGGCATCTGTCACTGGTGAATCTGTTGTATCCTGACTGTCTCCATCTTCATTTGTGACGGATTCCGTCACATTGTCTTCCGGAACTTTTTCAAGTTTTAATCTTCCGGAGTTGTTATTCTGCTTCATGTTGTTACCGCATGAACTGCAGAACACTGCTTCATCCGGATTATCTGTACCGCATTTATTACAGAACATTATTGCTCTCCTTTCCGCTAAAAAAGGCAGATGCTTAAAGCACCTGCCATATGTGTGATATATTTTATTCCTTATCCATCCTGTCCATCAGGATAGGCGTGACGGATTCCGTCACATTTCTAATTCTTCTGATTTCTGCTCTTTTTTGCCATTACAAGGCTCATAACTGCAAGTGATATTAACGCAAGCAAAGCATATCTATATACATTACCTGTATCACCAGTCTTAACAATCTCAACAGTCTGGTTCACATCATTAATATCTGCATGACCTATGACCTTAATGCCGTTTTCATACAGGTTTTCAAAGACTACTATTGTATTTCCGGCAAGCAGTGAACTGTCGAAAGTAAATGTTACATCTACGCTTCCATCTGCTTTTTCTGCTGTAAATTCAGCATAACCTGTAATCTCGTTTCCGTCCTTATCCAGGAACTTCTCGCCTGTCTCCTGATTCATAAGAATACCTTTAACCTCATATGTCTTTCCGGCTATAAGATTCTTATAATCAACAACATCCTTAAGTATTACACTTCCTTTTTCCGTAATGCTCTTTGCACTGTCAATAGTTGCAGTAGTGTGTATTTCAGGGAAATGTACACTCTGTCCCTCATCCTTAATATCAGCATGTGAAGCAACCTTAATTTTTTCATTAAAAAGGTCTTCAAACACTACAGTTGTCTTTCCGGCAAGTAATGAGCTGTCGAAAGTAAATTCAATGCCAATGCTTCCGTCTTTGCTTTCTGCAGTAAATTCCTTTTCAGATGTAATTGCATTTCCATTCTTATCAAGAAGCTTTTCTCCTGTCTCCTTGTTCATAAGAACACCAGACACCTTATATTTCTCTCCAACGGTAAGATTGCTGTAATCAACCTTATCTGTTATTGTGGTCTTTTCATTAACAACACCTGTATGTGTTCCTGTAGCCTTATCTGTCGCTGTAGTATGGATTTCAGGGAAATTAACCGTCTGTCCTTCATCCTTGATGTCTGTATGGAAAGCAACCTTGATATTCTCATTATAAAGGTCTTCAAACACTACAACTGATTTACCGGTAAGCAATGAACTGTCAAATGTAAAAACAAGTTCAACTGTTCCATCCGGCTTTTCAGCAGTAAACTTCTTTGTAGCTGTTATCTCTTTCTTGTCCTTGTCAAGAAGTGCCTTTCCTGTAGTCTTATCCATAAGAACACCTTTAATCTCATAACTGTTTCCGGCTACAAGATTCTTGTAATCAACCTTATCTGTTATGGTTGTCTTTACATCAGGAGCTGCAGTATGTGTCTTTGTAGCTGCGTCTGTTGCTGTTGTATGGATTTCAGGGTAATGTACTGTCTGTCCTTCGTCCTTTATGTCTGTATGGAAAGCAACCCTGACATTCTCATTATAAAGGTCTTCAAACACTACGGTTGTCTTTCCGGCAAGCAGTGAACTGTCGAAAGTAAATTCAATGTCAATGCTTCCGTCTTTGCTTTCTGCAGTAAATTCCTTTTCAGATGTAATCGCATTTCCATTCTTATCAAGAAGCTTTTCTCCTGTTTCCTGGTTCATAAGAACACCGAATACCTTATACTTTTCTCCAACGGTAAGATTGCTGTAATCAACTTTATCTGTTATTGTGGTCTTTTCATTAACCACACCTGTATGTGTTCCTGTGTTCTTATCTGTTGCTGTTGTATGAATTTCAGGGAAATTAACTGTCTGTCCTTCATCTGTAATATCAGCATGTGAAACCACCTTTTTATCTCCGCTGTACAGGTCTTCATATACTACAACCGATTTACCGGTAAGCAGTGAACTGTCAAATGTAAATGTTACATCTACACTTCCATCTGCTTTTTCTGCCTTAAATAAAGTCTTGGATGTAACGGTATTTCCATTCTTATCAAGAAGCTTCTCTCCTGTAGTCTTATCCATAAGAACACCTGATATCTCATATGCTTCTCCAGGAACAAGATTCTTGTAATCAACCTTATCTATAATTGTTGTCTTTGAGTCAGGAGCTGCAGTATGTGTCTTAGTAGCAGCGTCTGTTGCTGTGGTGTGGATTTCAGGGTAATGTACTGTCTGTCCTTCGTCCTTTATGTCTGTATGGAAAGCAACCCTGACATTCTCATTATAAAGGTCTTCAAATGCAACAACCGATTTACCGGTAAGCAGTGAACTGTCAAATGTAAAAGCAAGTTCGACTGTTCCATCTGACTTTTCAGCCTTGAATGTTGTCTTGGCTGTTATCTTTTCCCCAGACTTATCAAGAAGTGCTTCCCCGGTTTCCTGATTCATGAGAACTCCGGATACCTCATATGTATTTCTAACAATAAGGTTCTTATATTCAACCTTATCTGTTACAGTTGTCTGCTCATCAACAGCTCCTGTATGTGTATGTGAAGCTTTATCTGTTGCTGTGGTGTGGATTTCAGGATAATACACTGTCTGCTCTGTATCATCAATATCTGCATGTGTATATATCTTCTTTCCATCCTGGAACATATCCTCATAAGCTACAAGCGTCTTTCCGGCAAGCTCTGCCTCAAAACTGAATGTAACTGTGACAACCTGCTTTACACCTGTTGCATTAAATGTGACGGATTCTGTCACATCATTACCGTTGATATCCTTAAGAGCTTTTCCTGTTTCCTTATCTGTTAATGTTCCTTTTAATGTATAGGTCTTTCCCGGGAAAAGATTGTCACACTCAACATGATCGGAAACAACATATTTATTATCAGCACTTAATGCTCCCTGATGTGTACCTGTTGCAGTATCAAGTGCCTGGGTTCTGACAATCTCTGTATGGTCATCCTCAAAGAAATATGAGAATGTCTGTACCTTTGTAGTCTGTGATTTATATGCTGCATCTATTGTCTTTGCTTCAAATCTGTTACCATAACCTGTAGGAGAATCTATCTCTTTTACAATATAACGGCCTAACGGAAGGTCTGAAACAAATACAGCCTTTCCTAATGCATTTGTAGACTGTCTCTCAATCATTGCTCCCTTCTTAATAATTACAGTACCATCATTATTGACAATGTCCTCGTCTGCATAAAGGGCAAATACTGTATTAAGAAGCGGATTCATTGTTGCAGCATCTGTCTTATTGGCATCAACCGCAATCTTCTGTCTTTCATTTTCTACAGTCTTTGAATCCTTTACAATTTCAACCGTGTGTCCAGCATATGTAAGAGTTACATCTACAGGCGCAGCATCTAAAACATAACCTGCCGGAGCTTTTGTCTCTGTAAGTACATAACTTCCTAATGGAAGATTATTTATTACAGAGCTTCCGTCAGCACCTGTAGTAAATTCAGCTACTAAATCTCCTGCCCTGTAAGCATATCCATTATTGTCTGCTGTCCTTATATCTTCCTTTGCTGTAAGAACAAAGGATGCGCCGGATATGTTGGCTTTCTTATATACAAAATGGTTGCTGCTGTCTGCTGTTGTGGCATCCCACTTATCAAGAACTTCACCGACCTTTGTAACAGTAAGCTGTCCTGTCACAGCCTTATCACTCTTTTCTACAAGAATAAATTCAGCTCCACCATCCGCTGTATATGTGTTTTCTGATACAGTAAATTGTACTGGCGTTGAATCTAATACATAACCGTCAGGCGCTTTAGTCTCTACAAGTGTATAATTGCCCTTGAGAAGCTTTTCTGTTGTATATACACATCCATTCTCATCAGTTGTAAAACTATCAATTGTCTGCATTCCGCTTGATGTCATTTTAGTGAATGATACCTTCTTACCATTCTCATCATACAACTCAAATGTTGTGCCTGATACATTTACTGTACTGCCTGTATCAGCATCTTTTTTTACCATTTTAATATAAAACTCAATAGGTTTATCTTCCAGAATCTTGTGATAATTACCATTATTCTCACTGATTGTTATTTCCATGTCATCAACAAAATAGTACTTATTATTACCTTTAGTCTGATGAACTGTATATGTACCATATGGCAGACGCTTTGAGATGGCATAACCATTGGCATCTGTTGTTATTGTCTGTCTGGATTCTTCCGGTGCTGCATCATAACTTCCTGCAGATGTAAGATAGATTTCAAATTCTGCATCTGGTTCAGATGTTTTTACTGTACTGCCACCACCCAGGAACTTCTGAATAGATATTGTGCCTTCATATGGTGTTTCCTGCGCTGCATTGTCGTCTGTTGGAAGGTTGGTCGTTCTAACTGTTCCATTTACAATATCAGTCTTTGCGACATATACAGTATCGTTAAGCAAGTATCCTTCCGGAGCTTTAGTCTCCTGAATAGTTATTGTACCAATAGGAATTGTATACGAGCCTCCAAAATCTGAAATAAGCCCATCACTACCGCTGATTAACCAATCTTCACCTAACCAGATAATACCATTTTCATCTGTTTTAAACACCCATGTATACTTAGGAGCATTCCCGTCTTGTGCCGGGTCTGTATCTGATAATGTATCATAATATTTTACCGTGTACTCTGCACCCTCAAGCTTTGTATTACCCGAACCATGTCCATCAGCAGTCTGCTTTTTTAACAACACTCTTATAGGGTCGTTGCCCGGCATATCTGTTATAGTCTCGGTGTAGTTGTCCTCTGAATCAAGCGTTATTGAACGCACTTCATCATTGATAAGGAAACCGTTTGGAGCTTTGGTTTCCTTAAAATAAAGAGTTACACTGTCACCTTCTCTAAATGTAGTGCTGTAATAATCTGTATATCCATCTTCACCTGTTGTTAATGTATCCAGCAAATCTGTACAGTCTGCATCAGAATATATAGATATTTCTGCTCCGGCAAGACTGTAGCAGCTATTGCCATCTGATATAGAAGGCATTGCTGACTCTTTATGGAATCTTACACTTCCTGTAAGTTCTTTTACTGGAGTATCATTATATACTCCTAGATTTTGATTGACTCTGGCATCATTCGATAAATATGTAAGACTACACTCATATCCTACAGATGATGGACTTATGTTAGCAGCTATGTTAAGAAGTTTCTGACATAATTCCCAGCCAAGCTTTCCTTCTCCATCACCAAGAAATGTACCATTTCCATTTAAAGGTGTATTCCAGTCATCCTGCCCATTTGCAAGAGCAATTGTATGATGTGCTATAATCCATCTTAATTCATATGGATAATCTTTCAGCACACCCCATTCTTCATCATCCCATCCTGCACCAACAGCCCAGAACATTACTCTTGCTTCTATATCATCAGTTCCATACTCTTTTGTTGCTGTAAATGTTTCACTCTCTCTTGGTGTATCCTTATGTGGCTCAACACATATAGCCTCATACTCATTTCCATAATCATCCTGTACTGTAAAATGGTATGTCTTCCAATGCCCCATAGAATCATCATAGCCTGAAAATACATCATCATACCATCTTTCCTCGCCAAGGCTTATAAGAGTATAATTTGAACCCTCTGCCTTTGCTGTTACCGGTGACATTCCTGTGATGATTGCTGTTACAGCCATAAATACCGCCAGGAGACTTGCTATTATTCTTCTGGATATCGGTATCTTTTTTCTTTTTACTCTTTCCATTGTTTTACCTTTCTGTGACGGAATCCGTCACGCTGACTTTATTTATCCCTTACCCTTTTATCTGTCTGGTGGGTCTCTTACACTTTTCATTCTGTTTCTCCTTCCTGATTTTTCTGCATCAAAAAAGGAAACCCTTACCAGATTTAATCTGGTAAAGATTTCCTTTTTTTTATTATGCAAGTTAAAACCTTGAACTATTAAATTGTATGTGACGGATTCCGTCACATAGAAAAACCGAAGCAGTTTTGCGAGGACTGCTTCGGCTCGAGCTGATTACTATTCCGACAATTACAACCCGGAAACAAGAAGTCATTCCTTACACTTCTTGCAAGTATAGAGTACCACATCTAATTAGTCCAATCTAGTCCAGTTTAGTCCAATTTTTAACTCATTCTTGACAAATGAGCATGTGATGTTCTCACGCTTATTTACTGGGATTGCAGATTTTTAAGTTTACTAATAATTTATTTATTAAATTTATATTAGTTTCATAAGATTGTACTTTTTCCAATACAATAGTTGACATGCCAGATTTGAGACATAAAAAAGAAGGGGAATAAAGCATTGCTCTATTCCCCAAAAGATGTAACGGATTTCGTCACAATTATTTAGTTGCTCCGCATGAGCATATATAGCTGGTTACTTTCTCTTCATATGCTGCTGTATCTTCTACCCAACGACTTTCAGTAATGTTCTCTTCGTGTGTTTCTTCTTCATGATGAATGGTATCTACCTGCTCATTTCTATACAGTACTGTACTTCTACCACATTCATCATATCCTTCATCTATTCTGTTCATAGCATGCGCCTGATAGTCCAAACCATTTTCAAACTCTTCCCCACATCCTAAACATTTAACTGCATATGCTCTATATTCATACACTGGTTCATTCCAAGCCGCTTTATCTACCACGGTTCTTGTTCCAACAACAACATCTTCATAATGACCTGTTGCGTTATGGTGTATTGTTGTTGTAACTGGAGTCCATGTATGTGTATGCTCTGGTACAGTTGGTGTAGTTGGTGTTGTATCAGAAGCATTGCTGTTATTTCCATTATCCGGCTTATTATCAGGAGTTGATGTTTCTTCTGTATTTGCACTATTATTCTCTCCTGATGGCTTTGTATCTGGAACATCAGATGCGCTCTCATTATGTCCGGCATTATTTGCTTCCTGTTTATTACCTGAATCATTCTTAACAACTTCTGTTGTTGTATTCTTGATTTCATCAGCAGTGATATCACCAGAACCCTCATTGCTCACTTCTGTTTCCTGGCCGTTATCTGCTACAACCTTTGCTGTTCCTTCAACGGCAGCTTCCTTAACCTTGAAGCCTCCATCTTCAGTTTTTTCTGCAGTTCCAGTCACTTTAACAACATTTCCTGCAGAATCCTTTCCTTCAAATACCATTTCGCCAGCTTCGTTAATTGTCGCATCTCCGGTAAGTGTAACAGTATTACCATCTGCGTCCTTAACCTGCATATGCATGTCTTTTGCTTTTGCTACAGTTGCACTCTCTGTAGACTGCTCTATATTTCCGGCTGTATTATTACCTGCAGTATCCTTTTTTTAGCCACAGGCTGTTACCGCTGCAAGTGATAATACTGTAAGCCCTCTCCATATAATCAAGTGTTTTTTTCAATAAATTCAATACTTTTTGATACCTGTCATTGAATAGAATTACGGTTATGGAGTGATCTTTACCTCATAC
>QWCH01001706.1_pt1 | contig 31590 bp, 22 predicted proteins | sample 1972671 | NCBI WGS metagenome assembly QWCH01 (sample SAMN09866713, study PRJNA288562) | Human gut metagenome isolate term3_stool, whole genome shotgun sequencing... | isolation source: gut | host: Homo sapiens | place: USA: California
TTGAGAACAGTTCTTAGAGCAATATCTAGAGGTAAGCGTCTTTGCAATAAAAGATTTACCACAAATTTCGCATTTCCGCTCTATTTGAAATTTTGCACTTGCCATACTATTTGTATCTATTTGATTATCAATCTATCATTTAAATTAAGTCGCACTTTATCTCCCATTAAGTCGCGGCACAAATATGGTACAAATATAAGCACAAAAACGATTAAAAACGATAAGATTTAATCATTATTAAGAAATAAAAATCCCAGTAACTTATTATGTTACTGGGATTTGCCTATTTTTGATTAGCGTTTATTAGCACTTTTATTTCACTTCCTCAAAGTCTGCATCTTGGACTGTGTCGTCGGTTGTGCTGCCTTGAGACTGTTCGCCACCAGCTTGCTGTTCACCAGTAAAGCCTGCGCCTGCACCTGGCTGTGCGCCACCTGCTTGTCCATACATTTGGGCACTGGCAGCTTGCATCACGGTATTCAGGTTATTGATGGCAGTATCAATAGCTGCTACATCGGCATTCTTGTGTGCGTCTTTCAACTGTTGTAAAGCACTTTCAATGTTAGGCTTCTGGTCGGCTGGAATCTTGTCACCGTTGTCCTTCAAGAAGTTTTCGGTGGTGAAGATCATGGAGTCTGCCTGATTCAGCTTGTCCACCTTCTCACGTTCAGCCTTGTCAGCAGCAGCGTTTTGTTCTGCCTCAGCCTTCATACGGTCGATTTCTTCTTGACTCAAACCGCTTGAAGCCTCAATTCTAATCTTCTGTTCCTTACCTGTAGCCTTGTCTTTTGCAGATACATTCAAGATACCGTTGGCATCGATGTCGAAAGTTACTTCAATCTGTGGAACACCACGACGAGCAGGAGCTATGCCTTCGAGATTAAACTGTCCAATGCTTTTGTTTTGTGATGCCATTGGACGTTCACCTTGTAATACATGGATAGTTACAGCCGTTTGGTTGTCTACTGCGGTAGAGAATGTTTCGCTCTTCTTGGTAGGAATGGTTGTATTGGCATCAATCAATTTGGTCATTACACCGCCCATTGTCTCAATACCCAATGTTAACGGAGTTACGTCGAGCAATACGATGTCACCAACGCCACTCTCTTTATTCAAGATAGCTCCTTGAATTGCGGCACCAATAGCAACTACCTCATCAGGGTTCACTCCCTTTGAAGGCTCTTTACCAAAGTAATTCTTTACTAAGGTTTGTACAGCAGGAATACGGCTTGAACCACCTACAAGAATCACTTCATCGATATCTGATGTGGATAACTTAGCATCCTTAATAGCGTTTTGGCAAGGAACCAAGCAAGCCTGAATCAAGTCATGTGCCAACTGCTCAAACTGCGATCGTGTTAGCGTCTTTACTAAGTGTTTTGGCACGCCTCCCTCTGCCGAGATATAAGGCAAATTGATTTCTGTAGAGGTGGTACTTGAGAGTTCAATCTTGGCCTTCTCTGCAGCCTCTTTCAAACGTTGCATAGCCATAGGATCTTTTCGCAAGTCAATTCCTTCGTCAGCTTTGAATCCGTCTGCCAGCCAGTCGATAATCACTTGGTCAAAGTCATCACCACCTAAGTGTGTGTCACCATTGGTAGAAAGTACTTCAAACACACCACCGCCAAATTCCAAGATGGAAATATCAAAGGTACCACCACCAAGGTCGAAAACAGCGATTTTCATATCCTTGTGGGCTTTGTCAACACCGTATGCCAAAGCTGCTGCCGTAGGCTCGTTGACAATTCGTTGAACTTTAAGACCAGCTATCTCGCCTGCCTCTTTGGTTGCCTGACGTTGTGAGTCAGAGAAATAAGCAGGAACGGTAATCACTGCATCAGTAACTTCTTGTCCTAAGTAGTCTTCAGCGGTTTTCTTCATTTTCTGAAGAACCATGGCTGATATTTCTTGTGGGGTATATTTCCGTCCATCAATGTCTATTCTTGGGTAGCCATTTTCGTCTACCACCTTAAAGGGTACGCGCTCAGCTTCTTTTTGGCTCTGTGCAAAAGTTTCACCCATGAAACGTTTAATGGAGTAAACGGTGTTCACAGGATTGGTGATAGCTTGACGCTTAGCTGGGTCACCAACCTTACGCTCGCCATCTTTTACAAAACCTATTACAGAAGGCGTTGTACGTTTACCTTCACTATTAGCAATTACCACAGGCTCATTGCCTTCAAATACTGCAACACATGAATTTGTTGTTCCTAAGTCAATTCCAATAATCTTTCCCATATTTATATTATTTTTTTAGTTTACGAGTTGATAAGTTTATAAGTTTACGAGTTCACATGTAATATTACATATTTCGTCGTTTCGCTCATATAAAAACAAATGCCATGCCAAAAACAATATTTAAGTGCATACTGACAAGGAATATGCCAATCTGTCATTTCCATATTCTTATTGTCATGCGTGGAAAGAGCCGAGGAAAAGGAATGAGCCCCCGATGTTATTCTAATTTTGTCATGTGGTAGCCCATGGACTTAAGTTGTATGGCAGCACCCAAAGAATATAGTTGGTGCAGGGCTGTGACTACCGCACGATATGCATCTTCCGATCCAGGTGTTATCGGAAAATGTTGGAGAATGTTATTGGTGCGGGCAGCACATTCACCAACAACGGACTGTAGTGTTTGTGCTTGTTCTGCGTTTAAGTACAACACCTTTTCACGGATGTAGTCATCCATGTGATCAAAGTCGATGCGGTTGCGCAAATAGAGATACAAATTTTCCACCTTATTATATAGTTCCCAGTCTTCATCCCAATATTTGGCTACAGCCATGCCAATGTACATCATCCAACCAAAAACAACGGTAGGGTATTTATTAAATTCTCTTACAGCATCGGGCATATAAGCGTTAGCTATTTGTAGCCACTTCTCTTCAATGTCAGGTGCATCGGGTAGGTGGGCGTCCACTTTGTTCAGAGACAGCAGGTAGGAGTAAAGGTCTTTTTGGAGTGTTCTCGCAAATTCGTTGACAGGTTGTTTCTCATTCATCATATATTTCTTTTGAAAGGGGAAAAGTTAAAAGTCATCCCTTAGTTTTATCATTCCCACAATTGATGGATTGCAAAATTACGAATTTATTGTGTTGAATACAAAGGGGCAAATAAAAAGTTTTTGCAATTTTACTTCACTCAAGGATATCTTCAAAAAACATTATTGTTATTTTGTTGTTGCAAAAGCGATGTCTATTTTCGTACTTGAAATTATATTTTAATAAAAATAATCAATAAGAAAACCATATCATTCCGCCTCATGGCGGTTGATATGGTTAAATGCTTGAAATACCTTAGCCAGCTAAGGCTGTTCGTATCTTGACAAGGTCAAGTTGCTCTGTCTTATCAGAATTTATAGAGAAAACCTGCAGAGATGACGCCTTGATTGGAGTTTTTAATAATTTGGAATTTAACCTCTGCATTGAGGGCAAACTTTTCTGAGAGGTCGTATTGGAAACCACCACCAAGGTTTACGCCAAGATTGCCGTCACTGTGTGATTCGTTACTTCCTACTGTGATACTACCAGCTGGCGTGCTGACTGTTTGAGTGAAGCCATCAACAGAACAACGGAGATAGGTAAGCCCTGCCAAAGGGTAGACCTTGATGTTGTCTCCAAGTGGGAAGAGATAATGTACATCCAAATTGAGATCCCAACAAGAAACGTTGTCCTTTTTTAGGAAGTAGTCGAATGTTGCCTGTGTGCGGATAGCGTCAGTGATTCCATAGCCACCTTTTACACCAATACCTAACGATTTGATGTCTGTTGGATACGCCAGTTGCCCACCTAAGTAGGCTTGTCCCTCTTGCGCATAAGCGCCAATACTAAGCAATGCGATGACTGCTGTTAAAAATAATTTCCTCATAACTATGTTGATTAAATAAATAATGTGTCCCATTTCTTAGTCATTGATGCTTAGTGAGAACCAACTTTGACTGATACCACCAGCCTTGACTTTATGGCTGTAGAATATGTTGCTACAAAGATACAAAATATTTATTATTTATGAATGAATGTATCATTTTTTTTAGTTTTTATAATTCTGTCTTTTCTGCAATGGCTTGTTTGATTTGTGCTTCCAATTCTTCGCACAGCTCAGGATTGTCTTTCAGTAACTTTTTGGTTGCATCGCGTCCTTGTGCCAATTTAGAGTCTTGATACGAATACCACGAACCACTTTTCTTGATAATGTCATATTCTACCCCCAAATCAACAATTTCTCCGATTTTTGATATTCCTTCACCAAAGGTGATCTCAAATTCTGCTTTGCGGAATGGAGGAGCTACCTTGTTTTTTACCACTTTCACACGCACTTGATTACCAACAACTTGGTCGCCATCTTTCAGACTGGTCACCTTTCTAATGTCCAGTCGTACAGAAGCATAGAACTTTAATGCGTTGCCACCTGTAGTGGTTTCTGGACTGCCAAACATGACTCCAATTTTTTCTCGCAGCTGGTTGATAAAGATACAGGTGGTATTGGTCTTGCTAATATTCGAGGTGAGTTTGCGCAGTGCCTGACTCATCAGTCGAGCCTGCAAACCAACGTTGCTGTCGCCCATGTCGCCGTCAATCTCTTTCTTAGGTGTCAGTGCTGCCACAGAGTCAATAACCAAGATGTCAATAGCTGAAGAGCGAATCAGCTGGTCTGCTATTTCCAAGGCTTGCTCACCGTTGTCGGGTTGCGAAATCCATAGATTGTCCACATCTACGCCTAACTTTGCGGCATAAAAACGGTCGAAAGCGTGTTCGGCATCAATGAAGGCAGCAATGCCTCCAGCCTTTTGTGTCTCAGCAATAGCATGGATAGCCAGTGTGGTTTTTCCCGAAGATTCTGGACCATATATTTCAATGATGCGTCCTCGTGGATATCCACCCACACCGAGTGCGCAGTCTAATGCAATGCTACCTGTTGGTATCACTTCAACATCTTCTATTTGTTCATCACCCATTCTCATGATAGAACCCTTACCAAAGTCCTTCTCTATCTTCGCCATGGCAGCCTGTAGTGCTTTCAGCTTGCCTTCGTTGGTGGCTGGTGATTTTGTTTCTTCTTTTGCCATATTTTGTACTTTATTTTTTTTGTTGTTGAGCTAATTAGCCTAATTGTTCCTATTGACCTTGTCAGCCAAAATGACTATAATTCCAAATCTTTGCCAAACTCTTCGTGCCAAGGCAAGCCTTGTTTGTTCAGTTGTTCCATGAAAGGATCAGGGTCGAAGTCTTCAACGTTCCAAACGCCAGGTTTCTTCCAAATTCCTTTAAGAAACATCATGGCACCAATCATGGCAGGCACACCAGTGGTATAGCTCACTCCTTGCATCCCCGTTTCTTTGTAGGCGTCTTGGTGTTTGCAGTTGTTGTAAACGTAATAGGTAAGTTCTTTGCCGTCTTTTATACCACGAATGCGACAGCCGATGCTCGTCTCACCGTCGTAGTTCTCACCAAGGTCTTGCGGATTGGGCAATACGGCTTTGAGAAATTGTAGAGGAACAATGTTTACCTTCACCTTCGTGCCAGAGCCATCAGCCAGTTCTGCCTCGTATTCAATCTCATCGATGCGCGACATACCCAAATTTTGAATAACATCCAAATAGTTAAGGTATTGTTCTCCAAAGGTCATCCAGAATCGAGCTTGTTTAATGGTAGGATAATTCTTCACCAAACTTTCCAACTCTTCGTGGTGCATCAAATAGCTCTCACGTGGTCCGATGTTAGGATAGGTAATGGGTTGATGAATTTCCAAAGGTTCTGTTTCAACCCATTTGCCGTCTTTGTAATAAAGTCCCTTTTGTGTGATTTCTCGAATGTTGATTTCAGGGTTAAAGTTAGTGGCAAAAGCTTTATGATGATTGCCAGCATTACAGTCGACAATGTCCAAATAATGTATCTCATCAAAATAATGTTTGGCAGCGTAAGCCGTGAAGATACCACTCACGCCTGGGTCGAAACCACACCCAAGAATGGCTGTAAGTCCAGCTTTTTCAAACTTGTCTTTGTATGCCCATTGCCATGAGTATTCAAAGTGTGCCTCGTCTTTGGGCTCGTAATTAGCTGTGTCAAGATAATTGCATCCACAAGCCAAGCAAGCTTCCATAATGGTAAGATCCTGATAAGGCAATGCCAAGTTAATTACCAACTCTGGTTTGTAATCGTTCATCAAAGCTTTTAGTTGCTCCACATCGTCGGCATCTACTTGTGCTGTTTTGATGTTTGGGTTACCAATAGCTTTTACTATTTTATCGCATTTCTCTTTACGTCTGCTGGCTATCATTAACTCTGTAAACACTTCTGGATTCTGTGAAATCTTAAATGCTGCTACGGTTGCGACGCCACCAGCGCCAATCATTAAAACTCGTGACATAATCATGAATCCCCGTCACCTCCGTTGTGGAGGAGAGTGCCTCGCAGGGTACGCCTTTATCGGCACTTTCTGTTGGTTGTTATACTTTATTTTATTTCTTCGCTCTTAATTCCTAAGGCATTCATTAACGAATAGCCCAAGATTTCTTGCCTGAAGTTTCCTCCCACTAAGGGTTGCATGGCAAAAACAGTGATGCGTTTATTCTCATCGTCTACGCTGCGCAGACTTGTACGGATGCGGTCGAGCACCCCCTCCCGTTCACAGTTGGGAACTATCATCATCCGTTTCACATTTGGATGCTGGCATACGGTGAGCAGGATGTCCATAAAGAAGTCGGTATCCTGCACAATATCCTCTACAGGAAACGAACTTAACATAAATTCGCCTAAGTGATCTTTGAAAGCCTTTCCGTTCAAGTCATTTTCAAAATTGCCTGGCTGAAAGTTTTCCAGTGTGGTCTTTTCCTTGCTATGCACAAAAATCACTTGTGTTTCATGTGTTCCTTCTCTGATACCGCCATCTAAGGCTATGCAATCAATCCAACGAGCAGTGTCGGCTGCAGGTATGCGCCGTCCAATCATTCGTTCAAAGTTCACAATCAGGTCAAAAGCAACCTGATCGATATAATCACCATCAACGAGAATGATATTCTCGCTCCATTGATTGTTTGAAATTTGTGCATCCATACTTTGCAAATTTACATAAAAATAATGATACCAACCATACAAAATATAAAAAACTAATTGCATGAACACAGCTCTTCCATGTAGAAAGGCTGTTGATGATACAAAACAATCTTTTTCCTTCTTTTGTTTCAACAACCATAACTCTTCTAAGAAAGGTGCAGTTTTCTTATTTTTTTGGTAATGGTATTTGCTACTTTTGTCCTATTATTTTACCAAAAAACGGCCATCTAAAATTTGCGAAATAGAAAAAATCAATAGGCAAACGACCCGCAAAAATGCGCTGATTTTCACAAAATAGACGTCTTTTCAAGCTGGAACATTGATTTTACGCTCTTGGAAACACTCTTTAGAGGTATTATTCACATGCTTCAGCCGCATTAAAGCATGCAAATTGCAGCATTATCTCAATGCTTTAGCCGCAAAAAAATGGTAAAAATAGGAAAGAAAAGAGGTGTTGTAAACGTAACATGCTTAATAACAAAGAATTACAAACCTCGCTCATTTCTCGCGTATTTGCGACCCACTTTGTCGTTGATTGTTTTCACGCGAGTTATGAGAGGCACTTTGTAAAGAAAATTCAGCATTAATAAGCCTTCCATGTTTTCTGAATATGTTATAAAAACTAAAATAACCAATGACCTGAACGATTATTACACTTTTGTGTAGTGCATATTTATTTTGTAGATTCTACTTTTGCGAAAAATAATTATTGACTATGGAACAAAGATACAGTAGAAACAGGCTCTATGTGAGCGAAAGGGAACAAAGTATTATCAAGCATTATAAGATTTTACTTGGCGGCGCAGGTATTGGCAGTATAATCGCTGAATGTGCTTTAAGATTTGGTTTTGAACATATCACCATTATTGATGGGGATAAGGTGGAGGAAAACAATCTTAACAGGCAGAACTATACGGAGAATGACATTGGTAGATACAAAGCGAAGTGTTTAGCTGAACGCTTGCAAAATATTAATCCCAATGCGCAAATAGACTTTCATACGGAGTTTCTGACTCCTGATAATATCGAAAAGATGCTGAATGGGCATGATGTGGCTATCAATGCCTTGGACTTTAAGGATAAGACCCCATTCGTCTTTGATGAAATATGCAAAGAAAGAAAAATTCCTGTACTGCACCCATACAACTTTGGTTGGGCAGGTTTTGTTACAATCGCAGACCCATTGGGACATTCCATATCAGAATTGTCAGACGGATTTAAGGGATTTGAACTAAAGGTGGCTGAATATGTTACCGGACATGGGGCTTTTTGGAATCAGCCAAAGGAGTGGCTGGATAAAATAGTTACTCAATATAGGGAAGAAAGTGAAACGCTCCCACCTCCGCAACTGTCCATAGCATCATGGATTACAGCGGGATTGTGTACAACGGCAATGTACAATCTTGCTACAGGAAAACCTGTGAACTATTTTCCAAAATTCTATTTCTCCTCACTTTTGCAATAAGCGAAGTTCTTTTCTCAGAACAATTTGTTTAAGGTTGCCCTTGAAATAGCTTCTGTAATATTCGCCACACCTAATTTTTCAAAGGCGTGGCGTTTGTAGAATTTAATGGAGTCTAACGAGCGACACATCCTGTCTGCAATTTCTGCCATCGTAAGACCAGCCACAGATAGTCTGAGAACTTCAAGCTCTTCTTCTTTAAGCGATACACCATCACATTCCTTCCACCGATGTCCCTCGAAAGAGTAATTCCAATATTTCTGTTGTCCATTCTTGTGAAACTCTACATGCCCAGCTGTTTTATGAGAAGACAGAGACACGACACACATTCCAATCCATATCTTGCCTTCATCGGTTAATAGAATGGGAGTAAGCTGATGATTGATCAGTTTGCTCCTCGTCCCACTCTTCAAATGAAAATGGTAGGACATAGAACATTGATATTTATCAACGTTATCGAATGTATCGAAGAACTTAAACCCACTGCTGTTCAACTCAACAAGCATTTTCTGTTCCTCTTCTGGCACATGTTCCAAGTAAAAACTGTACCCTAATTCCTTCACCTCCCTTGCCGTATGCCCACAAAGAAACAAAGGGTTGTCCGACACATAAAGAAACTCCTGCCTGTAATAGTCTATCAAGTAAACGCTCTGATAAGTCACACGTGCAAATGCCTCTACGGTTTGCACCAATGTAGAGAGTACATGTGAGTCATAGTCCGGTGCGTTGCGTACGGTATTTGATGCGATAAAGAATTCTTTTACATCTGTCATATATGGCGAACATATTAGGTACTTCACTTAATCTCATGGCAAAAATACTTTTTTTCTTCGAAACGACACTAAAAGATTACACAAAAGTGTAAAAAACAAGATAGAAACAGAAAGATTACACAAAAGTGTAGTGTTCCATATTTGGGTGGTCACTATTTTTGCCGTATAAAATTAAATAAAAAAGAATCATTATGGAAAAGAAAGTAGTATCATTCGAAAAGTATGAGATGTTCATGGCAGATAATTCTGTCTGAGTGAAGTTGCCAATTTCGTAGTTACGGAGAATTATTCCCATCACATGTCGTCATTTCCAGAGGACGAAATAACGAATCTATAAACAAAGATATCGAATCAATAAAAAAAATAAATGCTATATGAATACTAATAATGAGATGCGAAGCATATTGATTATAAAATTAATTATGCTTTCGCTTTGTACTTTTGGACAAATAAAAGGAATAGTAAGAGAAAAAGATAGCAATTTACCTATGGAGTTTGTAAATGTTACCATCCTTTCAGCATCTGATAGTGCTTTTATGACAGGAACCACTACGGACTCTTTGGGCATGTTTATAATTCCAAACAACATACCCAACGGTATTATAAAAGTAAGTTACATTGGCTGTAATACCCAATTTAGGCAAATAGTGCCTGAAGATAGCGTATATAATTTCTTCTTACAGCCCAATGAAAATTCTTTAAAAGAAGTTATAGTAAAAGGTAAGACCTACCTACATACAGCAAAAGGTATTATTGCTAATATAGCTTCTGGACCATTGGCTAAACTTGGTAATGGCATAGATGTATTATCTCATCTTCCCTTTGTTATAAACAAGAATGGAAATATTAGTGTTTTGGGCAAAGGAAAGCCTTTAATCTTTATCAATAATAGATTGGTGCGTAATCAAAGCGAATTGCATCAAATAAACTCTTCTGATATTAAACGAGTAGAAATTATAACCAATCCCGGAGCAGAGTATGATGCGACGATAAGTGCTGTGATAAAAATAATCACATCAAAACCAATAGGAGAAGGAATTGGCTATTTGGCTAATGCAGGTTTAAGCATGGAGCGTAAGTTGTCTCATTATAGTGGACTAAACATAAAATATCGCAAGAAAGAATTTGACGTTTTTGCGGATTTACGATATAATCAAACATCATCTGAAGCAAAGCAGCGCTCAGATCGAAGTTTATTAACTCGACAGGTAAATGAGAATATGGATATGCAAACTAACGCATTCTCTTGGAACGGATCAGTAGGGCTTAATTACGAACACAAAGATAAGGTAGCTATGGGTGCTATATACAAGTATACTTCTGTACCTGATGAAACTTTCACGACTGATGATTATGTGGAAGTTAAATATTTGCGACACGTAAGAGGTTTTATGTCAAACGATAAAAGAAAATCTGTCATATACAGTCATTATATAAATAGTTATTTCTCTTATTATTTCACAAAAGACACATATCTAAAGATTGATTTTGATTATATGAACTCATCTAATGAGAATAACCAAGATTATTTTCTTACAAGCCAAGAAATCCATTCAAAGAATTATAGTAATAATATGCTATATGCTTATCGGGCAAAGGTAATAAGCCCTTTGGTTGGTGGAACTTTGACATCTGGAACTGATGGAGCTTTTACCACAAACAAAAATCGTTATTCAATACTTGATGGTACAACCTTGCGAAATAGCCTATCACCTACTTCCAATGTAGCTAAACAACAGCTATATTCTATTTTCTCAGAATATGAAAAATCTTTTGGCGCGCACTGGGATATAAGTATGGGGATCAGGTTTGAATATATGAATTTTAATTATTATAACAATAGCAATTATTCAACGAAAGATTCTCAGAGAGATAAGGGCTTTTATCCTTCAACAGCCATTAATTACAAAAACAATGATGTACAGATGACCCTTGCATACCGTTATATGACATTACGTCCAAGTTATTTTATGCTAAGAAATTCTGTTGAGTATAATAATCCTTATGAATATGAAGGTGGAACCCCTAATCTTTTACCACAAAAAACTAATATGTTTTCATTTTCATTAGGGTGGAAAGATTTACAAGTAATGGCAAATTATTCGATGATGAAGAATAGTACGATGTATGTTTACAACAGATACAATGGAAGTGATAGCATTGCTATTTTTCATACTCAGAATATAAAAAGCAATCAAACCTTTGATATTGCTTTATATTATTCACCGATATGGTTTAAAATATGGAGACCATCATTTACAATAGATTTTACAAAACCTTTTTTGGTTTACAATAACAGTAAATATAATAAGCCCATTTATTCTTTTTTATTGGATAATATAATAACTCTGCCTAAACATTTCCAAATAGGAGTAAATATGAGCTTTAACACGTGTGGGAATTTAGATACAGACTTAGCTTATTATTCTCAAAATTTCGATTGTAATATTTATTGCATAAAAGATTTTTTTAACGAAAAGTTGCGATTAAAATTTGCAGTTAATAATTTATTTAATACAAGTCGTGAAAAATGGAGTAAAAACACCAATAATATCATTTTAAATAAATGGAACGATGCCAATAGATGTACGTTTATCTTCACCGCAAGTTATCAGATAAATCCATCTAAAAATAAATACAAAGGGGAAAAATCAAGTAATGAATTAAATAGACTCATTCATTAGTGTCCCATTAAAAAGAGGTGTTAAGGACTCCTTTTCCAAATATGGGGAGCTTTGTAAGGTTGCATGATTACACTTTTGTGTAATATTTCAGCGGATGTATTTACAATTACACTTTTGTGTAGTGGGAAAATTTGGAAATATAAATTTCTTTGCCACAGAAAATAGTCGAGTCGATAAGTTTATATAACTGTCAAAATGTGTAATGTTAGAAGTTATAAGAATCTGATTAAAAACATCTTAGAAATATCTCTTATGAAAAATTTGATTGCTACTTTATTAATGTTAATAAGTTTGCAGACAATGGCGCAAAGTGTTACAGGAAAAGTCGTGGACGAAAAACAGAATCCTGTCTCATTTGCAAACATTGTAGTACTATCTGCAAAAGATTCTACGTTTCTTGGAGGAACATCAAGTGATATCGATGGTTTTTTCCGAATAGAAAAGCTTTCTCAAGGAAGTTTTTTGAAAGTTTCGTCTGTCGGATATAAGACGAAGTTTATAAACTGTAATGACGCATCATCCATTATCATAACAATGGAAGAAGACTCCCATTTGCTTGGAGAGGTCATTGTAAAATCCCAATTACCAAAGACCTTGCTCAAAGGCGAGGGAATGACAACTACCGTTGCAGGTAGCATATTGGAGAAAACTTCGTCAATGGAGCATCTGCTCGACCTGATTCCGAATGTATCTGTAAGGAATGGAAATATCGAAGTATTGGGAAGAGGAGCGCCTGAAATATACATCAACGGAAGAAAGATGCGCGATGGAATGGAATTGGAACGTTTGCAGCCTGACGAGATAAAGAATATAGAGGTCATAACCAATCCGGGAGCACGCTATAATGCAAATGTGAAAAGCGTGATACGCATCACTACAAAGAAGGCTGTCGGCGAAGGATTCAGCATTGACAGTAAGACTAACTCGAAAGTGAATGAGCAGAAGCGAATGAGTTGGGTTGAAAGTCTGCGGTTGAATTACCGAAAGGGAAGATGGGACACGAACATTCATCTCTATGGGGCCTATACGCATAAGCAAGATGACAAGCAAATTCATCAGATGACCTATCTTGACGATATTTGGGAACAGAATTCTGCTGTTTCTCAAGAATACACCAATGTCAATCCTTATGTGCGGCTGACTACAAGTTACTCGTTAAATGCTGATAACTCTATTGGGGCAAGTATCAGTTATGACCGATATGCCAAAAATTTGGCCATTGGAGATATTAAAGGACTGTCTATGTGCAATAATGTTCAGACAGAACAGTCGCTGTCATATTTCGAGTATCCTGGCAATTCAAAAGCATTGTTGTCCAATGTTTATTATGTCGGGAAAATAGGAAAAATGAATATTGATTTTAATACTGATTATTATTGGTCTGGAAAAAAAGAACAGATGAATAATACCGAGAAAATAAATGAGGTAGGAGTACAGGAAAAAGTGCAGAAAATTAATTCTGACCGGCAGACATATAATCGTCTGCTTGCTTCAAAGTTGGTGCTTTCGGTGCCTTTCATGTCTGGCAATCTATCGTTTGGAAGCGAGTTCTCTGCATCCAACCGGAAAGAATCTTACACTGTATTGCCGCAAGATATGGTAAGCGATGAGAACAGTCGGATAAAAGAGAACATGACCTCTGTATTTGTCGATTATAGCAATACTTTTGGTAAACTGAACGTACAGGCAGGACTACGATATGAATACATCAACTTCAACTATTATGATCACAATATGTACGTAGCAAATCAAAGTAAGACGTATGGTAATTTCTTTCCCTCTTTGGCACTCTCTTTGCCAGTTGGAAAAACACAGATGCAACTAACGTATGCTACTGATATTTACCGTCCTTCATATTATGAACTTCGCGATGGGGTGCAATATAACAACCGTTATACCTACGATTCAGGAAATCCTTTCCTTGTCCCATCCATCAGTAAAAATTTAAGTTATGCCCTTTCGTGGAAATGGCTTAACCTGTCGACTATGTTCACACACATATCGGATGAAATCTGCACGCTGGTAAAGACGTATAAAGATAATCCTCAAACCACATTGGCACGCCCAGAAAATACGCCATCGTACAATAATGTGCAAGTTTCATTAGCATTAAGCCCTAAGTTTGGGATATGGAATCCTTCACTCGAAATGATGCTATTCAAGCAGTGGTATCACATGGATACGAATGAAACAAAGAATCTAAATAATCCTGTTGCAACTTTCCAACTGACTAATACGCTTGATACAAAGTGGATGACGGCTTCCATAATACTGTCTGGACAAACAGAGGGGAATATGGGAAATAAATATGTTCGTAGAGGATATTTTAATACCGATATATCCTTATATAAGTCTTTTCTGCATGACCGCCTTACACTGCAACTTTATGTAAACGACCTGTTTGGGACCGCTGACGAACATCGCATTTTCTATTCTGGTTCACAGCGGTCAACGTATTACGACGGCTACTCTTCAAGTTCCGTAACACTAACTATACGTTATCGTTTCAATACAACAGCCAGTAAGTATAAAGGTACAGGTGCAGGGCAAGCACAGAAAAACAGAATGTAAGAATAATCTTGACGAGATAGTTATTATATGAGGTATCCAATTGTTTGTCAATCAGATTCAATGTTATGTGGAATTGCTTGTCTACAAATGATATGTAAGTCATTTGGCAAAAATATTCTATAAAGCTATATCATTGCTGTCCGCTAAAAATAGCTAAGCGTCAGCATGTCACTCACTGCACAACGCATCTCAAAGATCTCTTTGACAAAACTATATTCCAAAATAACAAAGACTGAAACAGTTCAGGCGAACCTAATTTATTTAATTTTTAACTTGTCCATTTTTAGTGGACGTTAATGAAAAAGAAAACGCCTTTAGCTTATTAAATAAATGTAAACAAACCGTAATAATGATAAAATATACGATGATTTAGTTATGAAATATTGTGTATATTGTTCTTTTTGTTTATTTTTCGTCAAATTTAGTGGACAAAATGTTTACTAACAATCTAAATTACAAACAATTATTATTGTAAATAAATGAAAAACTTGTTGAAGAATTGTTGTGTTATGTCGGTGGCAGCCCTATTGCTGTTTCCCATGTTTGCCTTTGGTCAACGCACAGTTACCATTAAAGGAAATGTAAAATTCATTGAGAACGATTTCAAAGTAGGTGTGTATCGCTTCTCGGGTACGTTGAAGCAGTTGTTGGCTGAAACCACTGTTGATCCAACTACCCATAATTATACCATATCTGTGCCAGCCGATAAGATAGGTGAGGCTATGGTTGATTGTGGCGGATGGCAAGCTGTGAATGTGTGGTTGCAGGACGAGGACATGGATATTGATTTTCGTGGAGTAGACACGGCAGCCATTAAAATTAAAAATCCTCCATTCGTATATATAAAAGGTGGTAAAAATAACGAGTTAATGAACTTGTTGAATTTTGATGCTTATCGTAATTATCAGTCAATGATCGTCTATTCACAAAAAACTTATGTTACGAAGTTTGCCGATGAGGAGAACCAAAAATCGTTGACCAATGCGCTTTATGATTTCATGGGTGATGATTATGACGCACGGTGTCGCTATTATGTGGAGCACTATGCTGACCGCCCAAGTGTGATGGTGGCTATTGAGCAATTGGATTATGAAAAAGACAAGAAGCTCATTGATGATGCACTGGCACGATTGGCTACCGTATCACCACAAGCCAATGAGTTGGCTGCGCAATTCCACAAAGACAAGGCAGAAGAGAAGCTACGCATTGAGCGTGTCAAGGTTGGTGCACCCATGCCTACTTTTGAATGCAAATCACCAAAAGGTAAGACAATTCGCCCTGCAAACTTTAAGGGTAAAGTGCTTGTACTCGACTTCTGGGCCAGCTGGTGTGGACCTTGTCGCCAGGAAATACCTAATCTTAAGAAAATATATGCCGATTTCAAAGATAAAGGTGTTGAGTTTATGAGCGTTTCAATTGATGCAAAGCGCGACGCTTGGGTGAAAGCCATGAGTGAAGAAGGCATGCCTTGGCATCAAGGTTGGGTATCTGATGGAGGAAAAGAGGTAATGGATCTCTACCAATTCTCTGGCATTCCATTTATCCTTATTATTGATAAAGACGGACGCATTTACAGAAAACATGTTCGTGGTGACGAAATAAGAAAAGGTGTAGAAGATGTGTTAGCTGGAAAAGCTCCAGCTGAAGAGAAAGGCACCAGCATTAGCATGGGTGCTATGTCCATGTAAACATACCTAACGCCATTCACCCGTGACAGCGGGTGAATGGATAGGTTCGTGCTGTTCGAAGAAAGACAGATTTAGCGTTTTAGATAGTTGTGTTGTATTAATTTTAAAGGTTTTGGCTATGAAATTGAAGTATTCTGTTTTTATATTGCTTGCAACCGTAGTTGCAGCATTTACCGCTTGTTCAGATGATGAAGACACAAAAGAACAGGCAGTTGGTATTGTGTCGGGTACAATCACACCTATGGGTAGTACGGTGTCATATAAGTTGGTGCCAAAAGATAACGCCACGATAGAAAACACCAACGACAGTTTGGCTTGGGATGTGACAAAGGCTGCTCTGTCCGAAGCGGTCTTAAAGGTGACTCCTACGCTCGAGACCACAGTTAGCTACAATGGTAAGGAAGTTGGTGCCGATGGTGTAACGGTGAATGCCAACAATCCTGTGACTTTGCAAGTCAAAGGCTCATCAGGGAAGACAGTGACATATAAGTTGAATGTGGTACGTGCCAAAAACCTGAAAGAGGGTCTTGTCAAAAAGTCAAGTGCAATGCCAGGTTCTGTAAATGGTGCCGTTTGGCAAGATGTAGTTTCCTTTAAGGGAAAGTTCTATGCGCTCGTTGTCAGTGCCAAAGCTACTGGAGAAAAGAAAGGTGAGGGTGAAGAACATTATCAGCTCTTCAGTTCTATCAATGGTATTGATTGGCAAGAGGTTAACTATGCCGTATCGCCCAAACAAGACGTCATTGGCGGAGAAGGAGCACGATTGGTTGTATTTAGCGACAAACTCTATGTCTTAGGTGGCATTCGTACATTGGGTGCAGATAAATATGGAATTCCAGCCGAGATTGAGGACGGATGGATGGGACCTGCTCCTGTCATCAAAGTGTGGCGTGGGTCTGTCACAAGTGATGGTACAAACTTTGAATCGCTGGCTGAAAAGTTGAAAGTGGAGGACGAAGGAAAAGCGGTTGAAGCGGAAAATACTTGGCTGTATAACAACCCATATTGTAGCTATGCTATATTGAATGGTAAGATTTTCCAACATGGAGGTTTTACCATGTTCATGGGAATGGCACAGGGAGCCAACAATATGCTTGAGTCTTCCAATGGTTATGAATGGAAAGTCATCTCTACACTTGATGACCAAGGTAAATCTATTTACTTGCCATCCATTGGTGCAAACTTCTTCTCTTTCAAAGGGAAGCTTTATATCGTTGGCGGCTTTAAAAATTTCATAGGAGGAGAAGAATCCATGAATAATGCCGTTTACTCTTCTACCGATGGCAAAGTGTGGAAGAAAGAAGCTGAAAATGTGGAAGGACTCAGCAATCTTTACCAAGCTACTGTTGTAGCTACAGACAATGTCGTTTATATCATGGGTGGTGAGATTTACAAAGAAGACAAGACACGTGTATTGAATACCAAGGTTTATCGTTCTACCGACTGCATACATTGGACAGAGGTGAGCGCAGAAGGTTTCACAGGAGTACGTTACGCTGCGGGTGTCGTGGCAGGACAAGGAGCTTGGTTCTTTGGCGGCTACGAAAGTGTGTCTACAGGCAATTATGCGTTTCCACAGCAGCCGTTTAAGTGGTCAAATACCACTTGGAATGCGGCAATGAAATAATAATATAAAAACAACAAAGCTTCTCCCGTTGCCATAGAGTGCATAGGAGAAGCTTTCTTTTTTAGCACTATGAAAAAAGCTCTTTTCATTCTTTTTCTAATCTTTCTATCATGCGTGTCGATTCGCGCTCAACAAAAGGCCATCAATGGCAACGTGGTAGACCGTAATGGCAACCCTATAGAATGGGTTTCGGTTGTTGTCAAACACACGAATGTGCATACAACCACCAACCAGACGGGAGCGTACAATATTATTGCTTCTGTCGGAGATACATTATCGTTCAGTATTATTGGGTTTGACAAAGAGCAGCGGGTCGTTGGAAAGTCGAATCGCATGGATATCATGCTCCACGAAAGCAAAGATGTTGTACTTGCCGACCTTATCGTGACTGGCTACAGCAAGCAAGAGCGTCGTGACCTCACGGGGGCTGTGGCATCGGTAAAGCTCGACGATAATGTCTCTTTTCGATCTGTGGATCAGATGTTGCAAGGCAAGGCTCCTGGTGTTTTCATGACCACATCGTCGGGTGCTTTGGGCTCTGCTAACGTCTTGACCATTCGTGGCTTAAGCTCCATCATCGGAGACAACAACCCCCTTTATGTCATCGATGGGGTGCCTATCTACGGTACAGACCGTTCTGCCAATTCCACCGATGTATCTGGAGGAGCGATACCAGCTGCCTCCATGATGGGTATGCAAACTGGCGGCGGGTCCTTGCAATATAACACTGACCTAAAATATTCGTTCGAAAAGAATCCGCTTGCTACGCTCAACCCTGATGATATTGAGAGTATCGAAATTCTAAAGGATGCTTTTGCCACTGCTATATATGGTTCGCGCGGCGCCTCTGGAGTGGTACTCATCACTACCAAAAAGGGTAGCCAGGCACGCCCTCGTGTTACGGTTAACTACACTCTGGGCGTGGACAATCCCTTGGGTAAACTCAAATTGCTCAACGGAAAGCAGTATGCGCAAATCTACTCACAATATTTTAATGGGATGAACTTCCCTGAACTCTATGACACCGATTGGATTGATGCAGTAACACGAACGGCAGTGAGCCACAACGTCTCCGCTTCATTCTCTGGTGGAACTCAAAAGACGGTTTATTTCTTGAGCTTGGCAGCGTCAGATAACGACTCGTATGTTATCAATAACAACATGAAACGTTATTCTGCACGACTGAGCCTTACTACTGCAATTAGTTCAAAACTGGATCTTGGCGTCAACGTTTCTATTTCCCGTTTGGACAACAACGCCTTGCAAGCTCCTGAAATTTTTGCATCAGCGATAAAGAAAGCACCAAACCTTCCTATATATGACGAAGATGGGGCGTATTATTATGGATATGCTCCTAACAGTAAGGGTGACCCCGAGACCTACAACCCTGTGGCGCAGGCTTATATCAATGACGAAGGCAGCGAGGACACCCGAACTATCGGAAACGCATACCTTGAGTGGCATCCCATGAGTTGGTTGATACTCCGCTCCGAGATTGGAACAGATTTATACAACTCTTTTTCGTCTATTAGGAAAGGAGCTTTGCCCGACCATGTCAAGGGTGTCGCTGGTAATCAAGCACAAGAAACCACCACACTCAACACGAAATATGTGGTGACCAATACGCTGAATGTCAACAAGGTGTTTGGTGATCACTTCATGCAAGGCATTGTAGGACAGAGTTATGAGTACACTCGTGAACGTTTGAACGCTGTGGCAGGAGATGATTTCTTTAGTCCTGATTTGGTTGGAGTTGGTGCTGCCCGATCCAAACGAGTCATCAGTGCCTATTCGCAACAGTCAGCTCTATTCTCTGCCTTTGCGAGAATGAACTATCAGTATCGAATGAAATACATGTTGGGCTTGACCTATCGTATAGACGGCTCTTCCCGATTCAACCGCTCACACCGATACTTAGGAACACCGTCAGTGAGTGCCGGATGGCGTATGTCAAACGAGCGCTTCTTTCGTAAGGCACTGCCTTTCATTAACCAAGCCAAGCTGCGAGCTTCGTTTGGTGTGTCGAGCAAAGACGGCAACAATAGTTATTATGGTGCCCAAGCAACCTATAAACTCAATTCTGCCGTCAACTATGGCGACCGCAACTATCTGCAAATGTCGCAACCTGGCAATGATAACCTCAACTGGGAACATACCTTGACCTGGAATGGAGGACTTGACTTAGAGGCATTCAAAAGTCGTCTCAAGCTCACGTTGGACTATTATTACAAGAAAACTACCAACATGCTCTTCCCTTCTAATCTCCCTTTATACACGGGATACAAAAAAGAGAATCAAAACATTGCCGACATGATGAATTCTGGACTTGACCTTCAAATCATTAGTGAGAATATCGTTGGCAAGAATTTTGGTTGGCAAACGGTACTCAATGTATCCACGACAACGAATAAAATACTTAAATTAAACTTTGAAGGCAATCAGCTTGACCAGCTGAACAGCTCTTTTAAGTACTATCAAGAGGGAAAGGCGGCAGCCCAGTGGTACCTGCATCGATGGGCAGGCGTGGATCCAGATACTGGCGATCCGCTCTGGACTTATGCAGACGGAACACAATCTACGGTGCCACCAGCAGCCAATAACGAAACATCGCAACTCAACAAATTTGTTTGTGGAACGGCATTGCCAACGGTTTATGGATCGATTAGTAACTCGCTGACGTATCGTAATTTTGAGCTTGATATCTTCTTTAACTACGCGTTGGGTAGCCATATGATTAACGCCACTCGAGCTACGATGCTTACCTACACCCAGAACGCCACCAACTTGTCCAAGGAGATGATGAACCTTTGGCAGGTGCCAGGACAGATAACCGATATTCCAAAGCTCAACAATGCATCTATCATCGGAGCTTACGACTACACTACTGCCGTTACTTCTGATCGCTTTTTGGAGAATAACTCCTATCTAAGACTAAAAACGCTTACCTTGTCCTACCATGTTTCACCAGCATTGTTACGCCGGTATAAGCTATGTAGGCAGCTGCGTATCTATGCAACGTTTACGAACCTGTTCACGGTGACAGGTTACAGCGGACTGGATCCAGAGGTTAGTGCTTTTGGCTCTTCGGTCACAGCGTCAGGATACGACAACTGCACCATGCCATCGTCTCGCAGTATGCAGTTTGGCGTGAGCGCAACATTCTAAAACGAAAGGTAGTTCATTATCTAAGGAAAATTAAGATGAAATATAAAAATCATTTGCGAACCCTGCTCTCTACAGTCCTCGTCTTCTCACTGTTTAGCTGTGATTTGGACATGGAGCCAGAAAACGTGTACGTTGACGAAAAGGTATATCGTACTCAAAAAACAGCCGAAGCGGCGCTTACGGGCAGTTATGTGAGGCTTAACGTCTTTCTTAGCGGTGCTCCGCAAGATCAGAACAATTATTCCAACATGGGTTATGCCCTCATGTTGGCTGACTTAACGACTGACAATCTCAAAGTAAGACCATCGTCTACAACGCTCGTGGCGGTTGAGACCAGTCAATACACTGCCAACGAACACGGCCAATTGTTATATTATGTATGGCAATGGGGCTACAATGTGATTGACTACGCCAACAACGTTATCCATGGTGTTGAGGCGTATGGGCAATACAAGGACGAAGTGAAACGCCAACATATCGCTGAGGCTAAGTTCATCAGGGCATACGCTTACTTCTATATGCTTTGTCTGTTTGGTGACCAAGCGCTTCTTGGCAATGATGCGGGAGACGGATTGGTGATGCGTCTTGAACCTTACAAAGGATATGATCCCAATAATCACCAACCTCGTGTAAGTAATGCTGAATGCTGGAAACAAATTATCACCGACCTTCAAGAAGCCATTGTCGACTTACCACAGTCTGTTCCTTCACCATCGGCTCGAGTTAGAGCCAACAAAAGCGTTGCACAGGGACTGCTTAGCCGCGTGTACCTCTACAAAGGAACGTTTACGAATAACATGGGAGAGTTGCAGTTGGCTGAAAAATATGCGGCAGAAGTACTGAATAGTGGAGCGTATGGTTTCTCTAATTCGCCTAACGAATATACGGACAACCTTTTCCCGTCTAATGAGTTCTCGCAGTCAACAGGCTATCCAAATCCTACAGCGTATAGTAGCGAGCTTATGTTCTTCGAGCCAAGCCGCATATACACTGCCAATTACCCTAACGGGATGCGTTATTATCAAAAACGACTTTTCTATGTTCCTCGAACTGCTGTCGAGAATTATGCGCCTAACGACGTTCGACGTTCACAACTGATCGTGACAGGTTCCACTTCAGACAACCCTAACGACCTCACTACGCGCAAATACTGTGGGGGCATGTACGATGACGTTATCTATATGCGACTGGCAGAGATGAAGCTCACTTATGCAGAGACGCTTGTCCGTACCACCAACAGTGTGTCACGACAGGCTATTGACCAACTCAACGACATCCACCAACGAGCCTTTCCTGATGGTATGAAACCGCAACGATTCACCGTGTCTGATTTTCTTGATACGCAATCATTGCTGAAAGCCATCTTGCTGGAAAGGCGACATGAGTTGGCGTATGAGGGCCATTATCGTTGGGATCTTATGCGAACCAACAATCTCTTAAAGGATAAGACGTTAAGTGCCGTGACGCCCAATCGTTGGAATTTGCCGGTACCAGATTATGAGTTGCGTATTACCAAAGGACTTATACGTCAGAACGCAGGATACATCAAATAGTTTCTGCAAGGCTTTCTCATGAGTCTTGCTCTTAAATGAGTCATGAGTGTTTGACCCCTTTTTAGGAATAACGAAACTCGTTTTATCCTCTTTAAGCAATTACCCCAGTTTGAGCTTAGTCCGAACTGGGGTAGCCTATTTACATTATTTTCCAAAAGAACTGTAGCGACAAGATGATAATAGTCTCGATATGACATGCTAAGATGACAAAACAGCAATTGTAAAAATAAACACCTGCTTTTATTTGGTAGAATAGTTTTCAAAACTTATCTTTGCAAACAATTTAATCTATGAAGAACTAACACATGCTCTTTTATAGGTTGTTAGCAATAAAAATGTGGGCGAAGGGCATTCTAAAGAACAATGCCTGTATGTCCGTTTATTTTCATTAAAAAGACTTTAAGTTTTTATTTTATGGCATCTTTGACATTAGCGATTGTTATCGTTTTTTGTATTGGCTATTTATTTATAGCCATCGAGAGTGTTACAAAAGTGAACAAGGCAGCTATTGCCTTGCTGATGTTCGTGGCCTGTTGGACACTGTTCATGCTGGATCCTAATACTTATTTGCCTGGGTTCTCTGGACAAGCGTTGGTAAACGAGGTGAGTAGTGTGATTGAAAAGCATTTGGGTAGCACGTCTACAACCTTATTCTTCTTGATGGGAGCGATGACGATTGTAGAAGTAGTCGACCAAAATGGTGGTTTCAACTTCGTACGAGATGTTATGAAGACCAAGAGCAAGCGCTCGTTGTTGTGGCGCATTGCCTTTATGACTTTCTTCCTGTCGGCTGTGCTCGACAACCTTACTACCAGTATTGTGATGATTATGATACTACGCAAGCTGGTGAAGTCACACGAGGACCGTCTTATCTATGCAGCCTTGGTCATTATAGCCGCCAATTCAGGTGGAGCTTTTTCGCCCATTGGAGACGTTACTACTATTATGTTGTGGAACAGGGGAACCATCACCACAGCAGGTGTTATTGAGGAGATCTTTGTTCCATCGTTGGTAGCAATGATTGTACCAGCGTTTATTATGCAATATCAATTGAAGGGCGAGTTAGAACCTGCTGATGTTCATGTTACCTCCGACTATCAGGTGCTTGACTTTAGCAGTACACAGCGCAAGATAATTTTCTTCTTGGGAGTGGGCGGATTAATGTTCGTTCCTATTTTTAAGAGCATTACGCATTTACCTCCTTTTGTGGGTATCCTCTTAGTGTTGGGTGTGTTATGGACCGTGACTGAGATATTTTACCGTGGATTGCATCGCAAAAAGGACAGTATGGCCAAGCGTGTAAGCAATTTGTTATCTAATATTGATATGTCCACGATCTTGTTCTTCCTCGGTATCCTCATGGCGGTAGCGAGTTTAGAGCAAATCGGTGTGTTAGAAGGACTTGGCAAATGGCTTAACGATGTGTCTAACGGTAACCATTACATGGTGACAGGTATCATCGGTGTTATTTCAAGTATCGTTGATAATGTTCCATTAGTGGCTGGATGTATGGGCATGTATCCTATTGAGGCAGCAGGAGATATGGCAGTAGATGGCATCTTCTGGCAGTTGTTGGCATACTGTGCTGGTGTGGGAGGTTCTATCCTTATTGTGGGTAGTGCTGCTGGCGTGGTTGTCATGGGATTGGAGAAGATAACCTTTGGTTGGTATCTCAAGCACGTTAGTTGGATTGCTATGGTGAGTTATCTATCAGGTATCCTATGTTATTGGGTAATTCGTACTTTCATTTTCCCGACAGTTATATAAACTTATCGCTGATTACGATTATTGATAATAATATAACCTGACAACAACATGATTGATAAAATTATTTGTAGTCTGTTTGTGTTGTTGCTGGGAATACTCCCTGCGACAGCACAAAACAGTTCTGTTTTTGAACGTTTTTTTGCCAATGCTGTAACCTTTTCCAAAACATTCCCACGGGAGAAGGTGCATTTGCATTTAGATAACAGCAGCTATTATCAAGGTGATACTATATGGTTTAAGGCATATGTTGTAACGGCTACAAATAATCAGTTGAGCAGTATCAGTAAACCGCTTTATGTAGAATTGCTTGATCAGCTCGGCAATGTATTGGAGCGCCATATCATTAAGTTGCACGATGGTGAGGGAGAAGGGCATATTGCACTGACGAATACCTTTTTCACGGGTTATTATGAGATACGAGCTTACACCCGTTGGATGTTGGCTTTTGACGATGCGTCGTACTTTTCACAAACCATTCCCATATATCGGAAGCGGCTCACTCATAAGGAGTCACCAAGGAGTATTGCTGTATACAACATGGACAAGAGTATGGCGCAACGTCCGCTTCCTCAAAAAGACGAGTTAGAAGTTCGTTTTTACCCCGAGGGCGGTAACTTGGTGCAAGGGATTCCCTCTGTGATTGGCTTTGAAACAGTGAGCCGTGACAGCGGTTTTGTAAACCTCGATGGATTCTTACTTTCTCCTTCGGGCGAACGTACAATCCCCATTTCTACGATTCATGATGGGATGGGGAGCTTCATGTATACACCTCGTGAACAACCAGCCAATGTAGAAATCCTTTTTCGAGGCAGAAGTTATCGTTTTGTGTTGCCCAAAGCTTTGCCACAAGGCTATTCCATGTCGGTAGCAAACCGAGAAACATCTTTCGATGTAACGGTGAAGAGAAGTTCAGAATCGTTGACAGATTCTTTGGCATTGTTCACCTTTTCTCAAGGAACACCGCATAGTTTCAACACCATAGAATTTGTGGGTAAGGTGTCGAAGACACTGCGAATTATGAAATCAGACTTACCTTCTGGCATTGTGCGCATGTCGCTTATCAATGCAGCAGGGCATACTCTTTGCGACCGTTTTTGTTTTTCCTATCCAAAGAAGACAATCACCATGAAGGGTGTTAGCGATAGTAAGGTGTACACGCCCTATCAGAAAGCGCGCTATGAGGTAAAGGTTACCGATACGGAAGGGAAGCCTGTGCGCAATGCCAGTGTGTCGATAGCCATACGTGATGGTGAACGAACCGACTATATACCAGCCTCTCAAACCATTGAGACCGACTTACTGCTCACTTCCGATCTAAAAGGTTATATTCATCAACCAGCGTATTATTTTGAAGAACAGAGTAGGGGAAGGCGCAAATTGTTAGATAATTTGTTGCTTATTCGTGGTTGGAGACAATATGATATAACTCAGCTTATTGGTGAGAAACCGTTTGAGCCGAAGCAAATGCCCGAACCAAACTTGACCCTGTATGGGCATGTAGACTCTTGGTTTGGCAAACAACAGTCTAATATTGCCGTTACAGTGTTAGGTAAGCGCGACACAATTTATGTGTCGGGGGCTACCTATACCGATTCGTTAGGGAATTTCAGTCTTCCAATGGACGATATGTATGGGCGTATGGAGTCTGTCATTCAGACCAAACGCAATGGTAAGCAAAAGAATCGTTATGCCGATGTGAGTCTTTATCGCAATTTTGAACCTGGCTTAAGAGCTTATGATTGGCGAGAGTTGCACCCCACTTGGGAGGAACCTGTAGACACTTTGGCACTGCAACAATTGGTCGATTCGCTTACAACAAATCAACTTGAAGCGAATGCTTTGCAAATAGACGAGGTGGTGGTGAAGGGCAAAAAGCGTCATAATACTTTGAAAGACACAGAGTCGTTTGAACGAGATATTCTCGCCTTTTATAATATTCGTAAACATATCGACAAGCTACGCGACGAAGGGAAGTATGTATCCAACGAGGTGGGATTTTTCTTGCACAACCTTAACCCATTAATTAACCCGGAAGGAACGCAATATGGTGTTAATCCGCTGCGATATAGCGTGAATGGAGAAGAGATACAACTGCCCTATATCGAGAAAGACCTCGACATGGTAGAAACGGCAATGTTGTACATGGACAAGTTTAACAGATACGCTTATTCAGTTGACGATAACTATCGCATACAGAAGTCTGAACTCACCGATGCTTATACTCATTTACGTGTAGACACTGCCAGTCAAACAGAACTCAACAAGTATGTAGTACGTTGTGCGTTCAAGATGGCTGACAATTGGAGTTCTAACAAAAACTATCGCCCATCACGAGGTATCCGCCGCACAGTGATTCAAGGATATGACGAGCCAAAAGCTTTTTATTCGCCCATCTATCCAGAGAGTGGATACTTTGACAGCAATGCCGATGAGATGCGTCGCACTTTATATTGGAATCCGAATTTGAAGACAGACGAAAATGGAATAGCGGTTGTAGAATATTACAATGGAAGTTACACAACTTATATGAATGTGTGTGCGGAGACGCTCGTAGATGGCGTACCCGCATCACTGAACGCTTTTTCTTATCCTATCCGTAAAAAGTAATCAAATACTGTAGATGTTTCATGGGATGTCCACCCCAGTCGGTGTCGTCTACATACCGAAACCCTTGGGTTGTGTAGAGACGCTCAGCATGTGGATTGTCTTTATCTACTAAAAGTCCAATTTTATCTATCTTCATGTCTTTCGCCTTATTTAAGGCATGCATGATCAGTTCTTTAGCAATGCCCTTGCGGCGGTATTGCGGAAGAATAGCAATACTGTCGATATATAGTTCGTCAGGTTGTGCCTCGTCTTTCATATCTCGATAGTCGATGTTAAATTTTTGAAGTGCTTTTTCTATGAATACCTTTCTCAGCTTCTTCAGATCGGCACCATGGTAACTCACACAAATACCTGCTACCTCGTTGTTCTCATTCACTGCTACCAAGGTGTTCTTATAGCTGTATTGGCTTTCGTCCATGCTCACCAATTCGGTCATCAAGTCTTCAAACTCGTTCAGCGTGTGATTGGGACCTGCTAAGTTTTGACAACACTCATAATTCATGGCAAGCATGATGAGTTTTGCAATTTCTCTTGCTTGTTCTTTGGTGGCTTGTGTTATTTTCATTCGTTATTCTTTTTAATGTTAAAATCAAATCGCAGACCTCCTGTGGGCAGGTTTTTTGCTTGAATCGTTCCTCCGTGAATCATCACTGCATTCTTTACAATAGCGAGTCCTAAACCTGTGCCGCCTAACTTTCTGCTTCTCCCTTTATCTACCCGATAAAAGCGTTCAAAAATGCGGGACAAATGTTCATTTGCGACCCCAATGCCATTATCATAAAACGCAAAACTCCAATCTTTATTATTTTCTACGGCATCCAATGTAATCGTGGTGCCATAGCCTGCATAGGTGATAGCGTTATCTGTCAGATTTCTAAAGACGCTATATAGCAAGCTTTTGTTCCCGTGAACAATGATGTTTTCAGGAAGATTGATGATAAAGCTCATGTGGTGCTTTTCTAATTGTAGCGCTGTTTCTTTCCTAATATCTTCCACCATTTCAGAGATATTCACTTCTACATTCTCTTTTATTTCAGGGGCATCGTCCATCCGATTTAACGTAGAGATATCTTGTAGGAGAGAGGTTAGTCGCTGACTCTGGGCATAGCTGTGTTTCAAAAATTGCTTCTTCGTCTCCTCGTCGATATGGGGATTGTCTAAGATAGTTTCCAAATAGCCTTGAATGCTTGCTACGGGAGTTTTCAGTTCGTGTGCAATATTTTGAGTAAGCTGTCGTTTTAGCTTGTCCTGTTCTTGTCGTGTACTCTGAAGACGTTTATAGATTTTGATAATTCTTTCGGCTATCTCTCCCAATTCGTCGTCAGGAAAAGCAATCAAATCTTCTGTTTCCAAGCTTTCATTATGGTCGGCTCTACTGGCAAAAAGCTTGAGTTTTGTAATGTTGGCACCTAATCTACTCAAGAAACGCCATAATACTAACGTCAATATAATAATGGTTGTCAACGCAAACCAAATGAAATGCTGATCTGTTTGGAGCGATTTTGCCAAATCATTATTATACGGTAAGGCACTGCGAATCGTGATTTTGCTATCGTTGAAGTAAGTTGCCGAATAAAAAAACTCCTGCTTTAACGTCTTACTATTTCTTTCCACACTCGAGCCTGACCCTTTCTTTTTGGCTTCTATGACCTCCGGCCGATTGGCGTGATTTGTTAATTTGTTGTAATTCTTTTCTAAGTTGTCAAACGTAACATGCCCTTCGTTGTCTATAATTGTTACTCGGAGGTTAGGTAAACTGTGTGTCTTCACATAGGAGTCCAATGTCGTCTCGTCGGTCTTGCCCATATACTTCATGGCATCAGCTAACTGCTTATTATAGTCTTGTAGTTTCTCATTCAGCAGTTCTATTTTATATTGTTTTTCACGGACTTGTTGAAAAACAATAAATGCAATGGCAAACAGCAAAAAAATCGCCATAATACTGACGTATAGGCGTGTTCCTACGGATATTTTTCTCATAGTGCGTCAAAATAATAGCCAAATCCTAAACGTGTGACGATGCATTTTGAAAATTGACCAATCTTTTTTCTTAAGCGTGTGATATTAACATCTACTGTTCGGTCGAGTACTAACACATCCTTAGGCCAGATGCGGTCAATAAGCTCTTGACGTGAAAAGACGTGTCCTTTTTCTGAGAGTAAGAGATGCAATAACTCAAACTCTGTTTTAGTAAAAGGAACATCCTCGCCATCAATAGAAACCGTTTTTTTGTCCAAATTCATCTCCAAACCTTGATATTTGAGCACCTTTGGTTGTTCATGGTCCTCCGTTTCGGCAGTTCTTCTGATAACCGCACGAATCCGTACCAAGACTTCGCGAATAGAGAAAGGCTTGCTGATATAGTCATCTGCTCCTAAATTAAATCCTGTCACCGTATCATTCTCAGTGTCTCTGGCTGTCAAGAAAATAATTGGAATATGGGCTGTAGCTGGCTCCTCTTTAAGTTTCTTTGCCATTGCAAAGCCAGACATCGTTCCCATCATGACATCCAACAATAACAAATTGTATGATGTTAGCTCCATACTCATGGCTTCCTCTGCCGAATTGGCCGTGTCAACAGCATAACCTTCAGTCTCGAGATTGAACTTCAGAATCTCACATAAGTCTTGTTCATCGTCTACGACGAGAATGCGATAATTGTTTTCTTCCATATTTGATAACAATAAATGTATTCAGTTGACAAAGTTAGCACATCAACTCTTCATAGATGTTTCAGAAATGTTACAATTCTGTTACCTTGAACAAGATGTGTTAGATTTTTATTCAAATCATATTCTTCTGAAGCTATTACTTTTCCCATGCGGTAGTAACCCGCCTTATCGAACGCTTAGCAAAGAGGAATTCATCTTTATTTCGTGTAATTGTATGCTTCACACAAAATTAAGAAAAAGATAGGAGAAAATCAAACAATATAATGAAATAATATTCAAGCGAAGACACGCAATATAGTATTTACAAATCATTTGCAAATTGGTTATACCACAAAACAGAAGTCACGTTGTCGGTAAAGTGGAAATTGCACAAACAATGAACATCAAGGCTTATAATAAAAACTAAGCATCAGCTCTCTTCCTCGAATGTTTTGATTGCTAAAGCTGCTTGAAAGAGTGTTGTTGACTCCATAGCTATAGTTTTTATGATTAAAGACATTATTCCAAGCAAGACTTAAGTCAAAGTGTTTGGCTTTTAATATCAAATTAATATCTTGAAAGAACATATCCTTAAACTTTTTCTGTGCAACCTCGTTATGATAATATTCTGTCAAAGTTTCCAGACTCAAAATCTTGCAAAGGGACATTCTAAGACTTCCCTCATGCTTCCAACTATTTAGGTTAGACGTTTTTCCGAAGGCTGGCATCTTCATCTGATGAAAGCCATAAGTAAGTTTATAAGTTACATCTACACCCTTTATTAAACCTATGTCAAAGTCAGAGGTTATTTTTAAGTTCTTTGTGTCGTAAGGCATTCGTTGCCTATTCTGTACCATATAACTATTCATGGCATTATATAAAGCCTTTACATTTAGCTTTCCTTTTAAGAAGCCTATGCCCTGTGAACCCATTAGGAACATACTCCAGCTATTGTACTTTGTACTTTCTGGCGTTAATGATTCTATTATATAGTTGCCCACATAATCTTGGGTTGGTGTATAAGGAGAGGTTCCAAACGACCTTGTTATGCGTAACCGTATAGAAGATCCTTTCAGAGCATCGCTATAAACGGCTCCAACTCCTAAACTTTTCTCTTTGCTTAAATTATAGTATGACAGACCTTTACTCATATATTGATAATCTTGCAAGACCAATGTGGGATAAAACTGTGCAACATTTATCTGCATTGAATTTATGGATGCATCAGCATAAAAAGTCCATGTTGCTGTGGCTTTCCACCTTATGCGGAGGTTAGGAGAATGTAAATATTTAGAATCACCATTATCTAAACTATACTTATAATGGTTGTAGGACATGTCACCTGATAACATAAAGTCTAAGTCTCTCACAATATATTCTACGCTTGGTGTGGCATAGAATCTTGCAAAGGTAAAATTACTTTTACCCATAAGCAGCCCTATACTATCGGGAACTCCTATTAAATCAGAAGCAAAGCGGTGTTCTCCAGCATTAACTCCTATTTGTCCTGATAGAATAAATCTACCTATTCTAAAACTACCTCTCACATCTGTATCAGTTTCATAGTAATGTTGATTCATAGATTGCACCAGCGAATCAACATACAGCTGTTGCGGACGTACATCCATTATATTCTTTGATTGCAGGGTAATAAGACGTTTGCCATATTTCTTCATTATACTGAAATTATCTTTCAATGTATAAATCGGAAGATTACCCATCATCTTATGGGGATTGGTTCCCTGCTCATTCAACCATTGTTTGTTCCAAGAGAAGTCACCAGAAAGCTCATTTTTAAGATAGTGGTTTTTAGCGTTATTCTCATATTTTATCTTTGCAAAGAGATCATTACTTTTCTCCAAATACTGTTTTCTGTTTTCTATAGTCTACCCGTTGGCGGAATTAAAATAATAGATAAATTTATATGAAAGAAAAGTTGTACATACAAGAATTTATTTGTAACTTAGTGTTGCTCAATACATTAAGT
>QWCH01001709.1_pt1 | contig 31556 bp, 27 predicted proteins | sample 1972671 | NCBI WGS metagenome assembly QWCH01 (sample SAMN09866713, study PRJNA288562) | Human gut metagenome isolate term3_stool, whole genome shotgun sequencing... | isolation source: gut | host: Homo sapiens | place: USA: California
AACCAACGTTTTATTATATTACAAATATAAGCTATTTATTGGGAATCTCGAAGATTTTTTTCATCTGTTTAAATTTTTCATTTTCATCATGAAAAGAAAAAAAATGAATCTTTAAAAGGACATATTCAGAATCCTAAATTTTGAATATTATCAAACGTTGGTTTATTTAAATTCAAATGGACTATTTAATCCTCAAAATTCCATGTTCGGAATTGTCATTCACTTGATTTAGGGATAATTCAGGTGTAGAATAATCAGTGTTTGTATTTTTATCTTTGAGATTACACGTTATAAATGTAGTTTTTTCCTATTTTTGCGGGAATTCGAAAATTAGATAGAATGTACGAAGAAATCATCGAGAAGATAAAAGAAAGACTGGCAGTCAAAAATTTGAATGTTGTTATTATACCTCATATTTCACCTGACGGGGATGCGGCGGGATCGTGTTCAGCCTTGTGGCAAGTGTTGGATAAAGTCGGGATCAACGCGCAATTGATGACGTGTGATTATATACCGGATTATTTGAAGTGGTTGAAACGTATACCGGATGCCATTTCTTTCCAGAATAGACAGAAGGAGTGTAAACAGTGGTTGAGAAAAGCGGATGTATTGTTTATGCTGGATCATAATACCATAGCGAGAGAAGGGGATTTGGAGCCTTTCGTGAGGGAATTCAAGGGGGAAACGATCATGATAGATCATCATCCCGATCCGGACGAGGTGACTTATCGGATTTCCGATACCAGTGTTTCTTCCACGTGCGAATTGTTGTACAACGTGATTTCCGGGATATGGGGAAAAGAGATCATTGATACGGATATAGCCAATGCCATATATGCCGGGATTTCAACGGATACGGGCGGTTTGAGTCATAATTCTTCTCATCCGGAAACCTACCGGGTAATTGCCGATTTATTAGCCTTGGGGCTGGACAAGGATTACGTGCATGAGCAACTTTACCAGCGTAACACGCTCTCTCGATTGAGATTGACGGGAAATTGTCTTTTGAATAAACTCACGATAGATGAACATTTTCCGGTTGCCGTTATTCCGATTACTTTGCAGGAATTGGATGTCTATAATTACAAGGACGGGGATTTGGAAGGTCTGGTGAATATCCCGCTGTCAATAGAAGAGATATTGGTTTCCGTGCAGATCACGGAACGTAAGGATAAAGTGAAATTATCATTCCGTTCAAAAGGAAATATACCCGTGAATTTGTGGGCGAAGGAATATTTTAACGGGGGAGGACACTTGAATGCCGCGGGGGGACAAATGCCGTTACCGTTAAACGATGTAGTACAGAAAGTACGGGAAACATCTGAATGGTTTTTCAAACAATTGAAAATTGAAAATTGAAAGTGGAGAATTATTTCTTTACGGGAGATATAATGAAAATATTCCATTGAAGTTAAAATGTTTAATCTTGCAGGATAGAGGATCATTTTCAATTTTCAATTCTGCATTTTCAATTAATAGTTATGCCTTTTTTGAGATTTCATGCCATAGAAAAAGAGAAATTGGATCGGGTAGGCGAGCGGTTGATTTCCGAGATTGTAAGTACCTTGGGATGTCCTCGGGAAACGGTTGTATTGGAGGTGGTGCATTCCTCTTTTGTGTCCGGGGATGAGCATTTGCAGGCGTATCCGTTCGTGAAGATCGAGTATTTCGAACGCCCGAAAGAACAACAGGACGCTTTAGCTAAGATCGTGTACCAGAGTTTACAAGAAGCCGGATATCCGGAGAGTGATGTCTATTTTTCTTTCTTGTCACCGGAGCGATATTACGAGAACGGGGAGGTTATCAAGTAATTTTCGAGAGAAATAATCTTGCTTGAAGTATTTATTTTCGGAAAAAATAATTAAGTTTGTGCATAGTATAAAATGCAACGACTATGACCGAACTAAGTGAACTGGTAGCCCTTTTGAGCAAGGCGGAAAGAGGTTACACGAAAATGCTGAATCGTAGTTTTCAAAATGCCGGTTATGATATCAGCCGGGAGCAATACGAGCTTTTGCAAGTGTTGTGGGCAAAAGATAACGTGAACCAACAAACCATTTCCAAACAACTTCAAAAGGACAAATATAATGTCACTAAATTGTTGAACACCTTACAGAAAAGAGGATACGTTCAACGAAAAATGTGCAAAGAGGACAAGCGGAATAATTTTGTCGTTCTGACGGAAAAAGGAATTGATTCCCGTCACGCGTTGGAGCAGATAGAAGAGCAGGTGCACACGGACATGAGTTTCACCCTGTCTTCGCAAGAGTTGAAGTCTGCCATTTGGGTGTTGAAGAAACTGAATGTATAATATATTTATGATTTATGAATTACGATTAAAAGAAATTACAAATTCATAAATCTAAAATCTAAAATCTAAAATTACTATGGGTGTTTTTCAAGGATTAAAACCAGAAGCTGTTTGGGGATATTTTGAAGAAATTTGTCAAGTTCCCCGCCCTTCTAAAAAAGAAGAAAAGATTATTGCTTACATGTTGGATTGGGCAAGCAAGCATGGTTTAGAGGCAAAAAGAGATGATGCCGGAAACGTGTTGATCAAGAAGCCGGCAACAAAAGGACGGGAGAATGCCCCGACCGTGATATTGCAAGCACATATGGATATGGTATGCGAGAAAAATTCCGATACGATACATGATTTCGACAAAGATCCTATATTACCTTACGTGGATGGGGAGTGGGTACGCGCTAAAGGAACTACTTTGGGTGCGGACGACGGAATCGGCATGGCGGCGCAAATGGCCGTGTTGACCTCTACGGATATTGCTCATGGTCCTATCGAATGTTTGTTTACCGTGGATGAGGAAACCGGATTGACAGGTGCATTTGCTTTACAACCGGGTTTCCTGAGTGGTAATATCCTTTTAAATCTTGATTCGGAAGATGAAGGAGAGATGTTCATCGGTTGCGCAGGAGGTATCGATACCGTTATTAATATGGGATATGAAACGGAAAAGACTCCGGCAAATTCTTTCGCCGTGAAAATACAGGTAAAAGGATTACAAGGAGGTCACTCCGGTGACGATATAAATAAAGGTAGAGGAAATGCCATTAAAATACTGAATCGGTTCGTGTGGGATCTGAACCGGAAGTATGGAGTACGGGTTTCTGTTCTCGAGGGAGGGAATTTGCGTAATGCTATCGCTCGCGAGGCTTCTGCCGTGATCACCTTTGAAGATCAATATCGTGAAAACGTGAGAGCGGATTTTAATGTTTACGCGGCGGAAATGGAAAACGTGTGGAAGATTACCGAACCGGGTTTACAGTTGGCATTGGAATCTGATGATGTTCCCGCGGAAGTGTTGACTGCAAAAAGCACTAACGCATTGCTTAATTCATTGTATGCATGTCCGCACGGGGTTTTCTCCATGAGTTATCGTATGCCGGGATTGGTGGAAACATCCACGAATCTGGCAGCAGTCCGGTTTAATGAACCGAACAACATTTTAATCACGACTTCCCAGCGCAGTGATGTAAATTCGGAGAAATTCAATATCGCGAATATGGTTGAGTCCGTATTCACGCTGGCAGGAGCCAAGGTAGAACATGGAGAAGGTTATCCCGGTTGGGCTCCGAATCCGGATTCTCCCGTGGTAAAAGTGGCAGTGGAGTCATACAAACGTTTGTTCGGCAAAGCACCTATCGTGCGTTCTATCCATGCCGGGTTGGAATGTGGTTTGTTCCTCGAGAAATACCCGAACATGGATATGGTTTCTTTCGGACCGACTTTACGGGGCGTACACTCGCCGGACGAAAAGATAAATATCAAGACCGTGGAAATGTGGTGGCAGCATTTGGTTGATATTTTGGAAAAACTTTAATAACGCTCTAATTTACGATTTATGATTTCAGATTTGCGATGTAGCTCTCCGGAATCATAAATCGTAATTCGCAAATCAGAAATTAATATATGGATCAATCTAAGAAACTAGCCAAATACGATCGTTTGTACGAACAAATCAAGCAGTACATTCAGTCGACGGAAGATGTCTGGGCTCGACTGGCGACCATGGAGGCGGTGTTGCATCACAAGATGCAATCTTTTTTTTGGACGGGGGTGTACGTGTTGATAGACGGAGAATTGATCGTGCGTTCATACCAAGGTCCCGTGGCTTGTCAGAAATTGCGTAACGGGGGTGTTTGTTGGGCGGCTATTAATTCGGGAGAAACCGTTATCGTGGATAATGTGGAAGAGTTTCCCGGACATATCGCGTGTAATGCGGCTTCAAAAAGTGAAATTGTAATCCCGTTAAGAGATCAAAAAGGGGTTATTTTCGGTTGTTTAGACGTGGATAGCGATCATTTATCGGCATTTGACAAGGAAGACGAGATTGGGTTGAAGAAAATTTTGTCACTTCTTTATCAGTCAGATAGCGTAAAATGAACTCATAAATGTGAAAAATAAGTTAAGAGGCTTTTGATTTTTCTTAAGAGTGTGTTATCTTAGGGGCATGAATAATGAAATTTATCACGTAAAATACAAAACTCAGAGGATTATGAAAAAACTACTTTTATTTGTTCTAGTAAGCTTTTTTGTGGGAACACTTGCAGCACAAACGACGGAAGAAGAAGCAGGTAAATTAAAGAACGCGGGAAATGCCGCATGGAAAGCAAAAAATTACAAGGAAGCATTTACCAATTGGGAGAATTATTTAAAAGCAATAGATTTTAAAGATGACGCCAGTGTTTACAACGTGGCTGTTTGTGCTAATAAACTGAAAGATTACGTGGCTGCCGAGAAGTATTTCACGATGTCTATCGCGAATAAATACAAATTAAAAGATTCCTATGCCGGAAAAGCAGATGCCGAGAAGAACTTGAAGAAAACAGACCAGATGATTAAAACACTGGAAGAAGGTATCAAGGCGACTCCGGGACAGAATTCCGCTTTGATGAGAACATATGCCGTGTATTTCTTGAAAGAAGGGCAGAAATTCCAAAAGGCGAATAATATTGCCAAGGCTGCCGAGAATTACCAGAAAATAGCCAACATGAGTGACAAAGGTTTTAAAGCTCAAGGATTGGTTAGTTTAGGTACTTTGTATTTTAATAACGGTGCCGCTATTCTTCAAGAAGCGACTCCTTTCGCTAACAAGGAAAATGATAAATACGAAGCAGGAAAAGCAAAAGCAATGGCAGAGTTTAAAAAAGCCCAAGGTTTTTTGATTGAAGCCATGAGTGCTGACCCGAAGAACGTGGAAGCTCCTGAGGTTCTAAAGGAAGTAAAGGACGCCATGACAAAATTGACAACTCCTCAAAGTTAAAGATAGTCTTGCTAAAGAGGAAGAGGGCTAAGATTTACTTAGCCTTCTTTTTTTTATGCCGTTTTTTTTGTAATTTTGAACAAATTGGTGAGGAATTTTAAAATTCAATGATATGAAAACAGATTCTTTTAGCGGTAAGTTACCATGGGAGGGACGACCGCCTATTTTCGAGCATGTAAAAGCCCATTTGAAAGACAAGAATGAGAAGGATAGATATTTACCGGATGTTAGCGAGAATAACCTACATTGGAAGGATTATACCCCGGGGTATAATGATTACTCGTTGATAGATAGAGAGGACCCTAAGATAAACTCAAAGTTTATTGACCGGTTGATTTATTTATTCGATAATTATTCAAAACATGCGCGTCTTGAGGATAAGGTCGAGTTCTATAATATGGTGAAAGATCATCACATCATAGGGTACATGGATGAGTTTTTTGAAAAATTGTCTGATAGAAAGATAAGGATTGAATATAATGCTATAGAATTAATTTACTGGATGGTTCGAAAAGCACCGGACCGGGAAGTGGTGAAGCTGGGTATTCTTTTTGTGGGTATGCTTCGTAATAAGAAAGATTTGAATTTACTGACCACGCTCAGCCAGCATGAAGAATTCACATTCTATGTCGGGATAGCACTGTTTAATATGACACCTGAATGGGAGGTTACTCTTATCAAACTGATAGAACCGTTAAGTGGTCACGGGAAATTACTATGCTTGCGATATTTACTCTCGAATTCGGAACAAGAAGACACGATAGAATGGTGTATCAGATATGGATATCAAAGACTGGAAATGACCGAGTTGGGTGTGATGGACTGTATGCAATATTGCAATGTCCCGGATTATCTGCAAAAGGAAAAATGGGACGAGCCATTGACGAGGGGCGTCCAAGTGATGCTTTTGTTTTCTTTACAATATATTGAATACGAACCGGTGTTTGACAGGATAGGGAAGATACTCTATTTGTATTTGCGCCAAACACGCGGGAAAAGGAGAGGGATCATACAATATTTCATACTATTATGGGCAGACAATTTTTTTAAATCTTTCAAAGAGAATGAAGAGGTTGTAGAAATAGCCGATATTACAGAAGAAGAATTCGCTGATATGTGGATAGAAGTACTCCAAGAAAAGAAAAAGTCTTGGTATGCTGAATTTCATATGTGCTGGGACCTTGATCGGGACAAGCTGTGTAAACACGCTAACAAAGCATTTAGTGAATTACTGATGAAACGATACGATCAGTGGTAATATTGGGATATTACTTCTGCCGCCTTGGGATATCCGAGGCGTTTCGAGATTTCGAGATCTTCGAGGGCTTCTTTGTAATTATCAACGACCAGCTTGGATATAGCCCGGTTGTAATAGGCTTTCGCGTTCGAGGGGTCTATTTGTATGGAGCGGGTGTAACTTTCGATAGCGTTGCTTAATTGTCCTTTTTGGTGGAAGATAACCCCCCGGTTAAAGAACAAGGCGCTTGATTTTAAACCTAACGAGATCGCTTTCTCGTAATCTGCCAATGCGCCGTCCAAATCCTTCATCCCGTAACGCACGATTCCCCGGTAATGATAGGCTTCCAGTAAATCGGGTTGCAGATTAATGGCATGGCTGTAATCTTGTATCGCTAAAGTGGGTTCACCCAAATTCTCGTGAATAATTCCCCGGTTGTAATATGCCATGGCATGATTGGGTACGTTGGCAATCACGTAATTCATGTCTTTCAGCGCTTCTTTGGGTTGTTTCAGGTTTGCCAATGCAATAGCCCGGTTATAGTAAGCCGAAAAGAGATTCGGATCCAATGCGATGGCGTTATTGAATTCCTGTAAGGCCTTTCCGGGTTGTTCCCGGGTAATGTAATCCATACCCCGTCGGTTACTCTTCACCGCTTGATGATGTGAGCACGAGGTGAGTATGAAAAATAACATTATCCAGATATAGTGGCGCATATTTGTTTTTATAATTACGTGATTCAAAGTTAATGATTAATCGTGAAATAATAAATAATTATCTATTTTTATTTGAATATAACCGTTTTACGATATCATTTCTTTTCAGTTTCGTCAAGATACCGATAATTTCATCCTTGAATTCCCTTTTATACCAGAAGAAGAAGATATTCTGACGTTTTTTCTCTGTTTCTGTCTTGGCAGACTGAATCTTACGCGAGGAGTAGGGGTGAAGTCCGGAATAATACATATCCGTGGCTAATGTCATGGGCGTGGGTGTAAAATCCTGCACCTGTTCCAAACGGAAATCCAGTTCTTTTGTCTGGATGGCCAATTCTGCCATATCCACGAGATTACATCCCGGGTGAGAAGATATAAAATAAGGTATGATTTGTTGCTTTAAATGCTCTTTTTTATTGATCGCGTTGAAGCGGGCTGTCAATTCATGAAATAATTTGAACGAGGGCTTGCGCATCAGATGCAGCACGTTGTCAGAACTATGTTCCGGTGCGACTTTAAAGCGCCCGGAAACATGGTGTTTAATGACCGTTTCGAGGTATTCCCGGTTTGTCGAGTCTACTTCTCTGTTACCCGTGCGGTGCATAACCAGATCATAGCGGATGCCCGAACCTATAAAACAGTGTTTCACTTGCGGTTCTTGCCGCACCTTATTATATAACTGTAACAGGTGCGAATGGTCGGTATTCAGATTTTTACACACGGTAGGGTGCAGACAGGAGGGACGTTTGCACAGTCCGCAAATGTTCAAGTCTTTGCCTCGCATCGCGTACATATTGGCAGAGGGTCCCCCCAAGTCGGATATGGTTCCCTTGAAATCCGGCATCTCGCACACGTGCTGTACTTCACGCAAGACGGATTGTTCGGAACGGGAAGCAATAAATTTTCCCTGATGAGCCGAGATCGTGCAAAAGGCACATCCCCCGAAACATCCGCGATGCAGGGTGATGGAATGTCGGATCATGTTGTATGCCGGTATTTCCTTGTCCTTGTATTTCGGGTGAGGCAATCGGGTGAACGGGAGATCGTAAACGGCATCTATCTCGTCCGTGGTCATGGGAGGATAGGGCGGGTTCACGATGATAAGTTTGTCCTCAATCGGTTGTATCAATTTGGCGGCGTGAATACTATTGGATTCTTCTTCGATATACCGGAAATTCGTGGCGTATTTCTTTTTATCCGTCAAGCATTCCTCGTGTGACGCTAAAGTAATGGTTTGCCATCTTTTATTCGTGGCGTATTTTTCTTCCTTATCCCGTAGCACGCAGGTTTGCGGGATATTTGTCAGACTGTGGAAAGGAATCCCTCTCCGTAACATTTGACAAAGCTCGGTAAGCGGTTTTTCTCCCATGCCATACACGAGCATATCTGCCTGACTTTCAAAAAGGATAGAGGGTTTAAGTGTATCTTTCCAATAATCGTAATGCGTGAAGCGACGCAATGATGCTTCAATTCCCCCGATAATGACGGGAGTATCCGGGAATAACTCTTTTAATATACGGGTATAAACGATGGTGGGCATATCGGGACGTGCCCCGCTACGATTACCGGGCGTGTAGGCGTCATCCGAACGGCGACGTTTGGCTGCCGTGTAATGATTGACCATGGAATCCATGCATCCCGGACTAATACCGAAAAACAAATTGGGTTTCCCTAATTTCTTGAAATCCCGTAAATCGTCTTGCCAGTTGGGTTGGGGGACGATAGCCACTTTCAAACCCAATGATTCCAACAGGCGTCCGATAACTGCTGCCCCAAAAGAGGGATGATCCACGTAAGCATCTCCGGAAAAGAGAATTACATCGATACTATTCCAACCCCGCTGTTCAACTTCTTTTTTGGTTGTCGGTAACCATTGCTGTATGTTGTAGTTCATAAGGTTCATAAAGTTTGTAAAGTTCATAAAGTTATTTCTTCACGAACTTTAGTCATTTGCTTGAAATTCGTTGCAAAGATACGGAAAGTCTCTGTAATAATTATATTTCGTTTGTTTCTTCTTGGTTGTCAAAATAAAAAATATCCGAAATCGTTTCTCCCTTCTTCAAGAGATGAGCCTGCCATCCGTTTGCCTTGGCTTGTTCTATATTGGCTTGATTATCATCAATGAATAATATTTCGCGAGGGGCTATTGCAAGTTCTTTCGTGATCCGCTCGTATGCTTTTGGATCGGGTTTCCGTAAATGTAATTCATCTGAATAGAAGTATTTGTCGAACAGGTCTTCAAAATCATACCCGAATTGCTCCCGGAACATGGCTTTATATGTTTTCCGGTGAGGATAGTTGGTATTACTGAAAATACAGGTTGTATAACGCTTTCTTATTGTTTTAATCAGCTCTATTCTTTCTTTATTGTAAGGCTGAAGCATATTGTTCCAAGCCTTCCAAATATCCTCGTCCGATACGTTTTTTGATGCTGGGAAATTCACGTGAAATTCATCAATGAATTCGGCAGGAGTTATTAACCCGAGTTCGAGATCACGGAAAAACGACCCGTTTTCGGCTATAATGTCATTATAAGCGAGTCCGTCGATATTGAGTTCTTCAAAAGATTTAACTGTTTTATTAACATCGACATCCATAATGACACCACCGAAATCAAAGATAACAATATTACATGTGTCAGCAAATTTTCTTATTTCTTTCATACTCGTTACTTTTTATAGTTTATAAAAGCAAAAATAGGAACGAGAAACCGGAAAAAATTTGTGATAGATTAAAATCGTACCTTTATTCTCCTCGTATTCTACTTAGAGTGGGTAATGTAATACCGAGATAGGAGGAGATATAACCTAAATTAACCCTGTTGCACAAGCCGGGAAGATCCCGAAGTAGTTTTTCATACCGTTCTTTAGCGGATAGTGTAAGCCTTTCGATACGCAAATCTTGTAATAGCAGAAATGCATCTTGATGAGAAACGCGAGCCCAATTAGCTAATTCGACATTGGTTCGGAACAACTCATTAAGTGTATCTATCGGAATGGAATATGCTATTGTTTCTTCAAGAGTCTGCACATACTCGAAACCAACCTTGTTCTTTAGAAAGTCCAACGATCCGTAAGTCCAGTCCCCCTCTTTGGAAAACCACGTGGTTATTTCTTTACCGTCAGACAGGATATAAGACCTCGTGAGTCCCGATTCAATAAAAAACACTTTCCGGTCGGGCTTGTCTGCCTTTATTATATGGGATTTACGGGGAAATAAGTGTTTTTCAAAACGGGAAGTCAATGCCTCTATCGTTTCATGGGATACAGGATACTTTTTTATAATGGATTCTATTATATTCTTCATGTCGGTTAGCTTTAAATTAGCTGGTGAATTTAACAAAGATACGGAAAGTCAATTAAAATACAGAATTAGAAATTGAAAATGAAAAATATTACCTTTGTCGGCAAATTTTGAAAGCAGAATGAAGAAAGTAAATATTATAAGTCTTGGGTGTTCCAAGAATCTCGTGGATACGGAGTTGTTGATGAAGCAATTGGAGAAAGTAGGGTATAGTGTTGAAGTTGATGTTGAGAATTCCAAGGCTAAGATTGTTGTAATCAATACTTGCGGGTTTATCGGGGACGCAAAAGAAGAATCGGTGAACACGATACTGGAACAGGTGGAGTTGAAGAAAGAGGGAAAGGTGGACAAAATATTTGTTATGGGATGTTTGTCCCAACGTTACGAGCCGGAATTACAGAAAGAGATCCCGGAAGTGGATGCTTATTTCGGGAAATTTGACTGGAAGGGTATTTTAGCGGAGCTTGGGAAAGAGTACGATGAAAAGCTTCGGAATGAACGCCATTTGACGACACCGCCGCATTACGCCTATTTAAAGATATCGGAAGGATGCAACCGTAAATGCTCTTATTGTGCCATTCCGATCATGACGGGAGAATACAAATCCCGTCCTTTCGAGGAAATTGTTGATGAAGCGGAGCGTTTGGCTAAACAAGGGGTAAAGGAACTATTGGTGTTGGCACAGGATATTACTTATTACGGGATTGATAAGTACGGGAAAAATCGACTTGCCGAGTTGGTGGAGCGAATTGCAGATATCAAGGGAATCAAGTGGATAAAATTGCATTACGCTTATCCGGCGGGGTTCCCGATGGAGTTGCTGCCCGTGATGCGGGAGCGCGAAAATGTATGCAAATATCTGGATATTGCTTTGCAGCATTGTAGTGATCACATGCTGAAACAGATGCGAAGAGGTGTAACAAAACAACAGACCATAGACCTCATCAATAAAATTCGGGAAGAAGTACCCGGAATAGCCTTGCGAACCACGTTAATGGTGGGACACCCGGGAGAAACGGAAGAGGACTACCGGGAATTGATTGATTTCGTGGAAATGATGAAATTCGAACGTCTGGGGGTATTCCCGTACTCGCACGAGGATGATACTTATTGCGACAAGAATTATAAAGATGATGTTGCTGAAGAAATAAAAAATAAGCGGGCGGAAGAATTAATGGAAAGACAGTTGGAAGTGGCGGCGGCGTTGAATCAAAGTTGGATCGGGAAGAAACTTACCGTATTGATAGATAGGACGGAAGGCGAGTTTTTCGTGGGACGCACGCAATACGATTCGCCGGAAGTGGATCAGGAAGTATTTGTAACAACCGACCGTCCTTTACAAGTCGGAGAGTTCTATGAAGTGGAAATCACGAGCGCGGAACCGTTCGAACTATACGGCGTAATCTAAAAATTTTATAAAAAATATAGAAACGGAGAATAATTTTTCGTTTTTATTCGTACTTTTACTCATCGAGGTTCATTGAAATTTTGATGAGTATTTTTTTGTATGACTTTTTACTAACTACAAATATAAATACCATGTTGAATAATCTATTTTGGATAGTACCGGCATGTGCCGTTATCGCACTTCTTTTCGCGAGGATTTTCTTTAAAGGGATGATGAAAGAGTCGGAAGGAACCGACACGATGAAACGTATTGCCGGACATGTTCGCAGGGGAGCTATGGCTTATTTGCGACAACAATACCGGATCGTGGCTATGGTGTTCCTCGTGTTGTGTATTCTGTTTGCTTGGATGGCGTACGGTCCCGGGCTGCAAAACCCGTGGGTATGGTTTGCTTTTCTTACCGGAGGTTTCTTTTCCGGTCTGGCAGGCTATATCGGGATGAAAACCGCAACTTATGCTTCGGCGAGGACGGCAAATGCCGCACGCAGAAGTTTGAACGATGGATTGAAAGTCGCTTTTCGTTCGGGTGCGGTAATGGGATTAGTAGTGGTCGGCTTGGCTCTGCTTGATATTTCGTTATGGTGGTTATTGCTCGATTATTTCGTGGAAGAGGCTACATCCACGGAGAAAGCGATAGTAATCACGACAACCATGTTGACCTTTGGTATGGGGGCATCGACGCAGGCGCTGTTCGCCAGAGTGGGGGGAGGTATCTTCACGAAAGCGGCCGACGTGGGTGCTGATCTCGTGGGTAAGGTTGAAGCGGGTATTCCGGAAGATGATCCTCGTAATCCCGCGACCATCGCAGATAACGTGGGGGATAACGTGGGGGACGTTGCCGGCATGGGGGCAGACCTTTACGAATCGTATTGCGGTTCTATTCTTGCCACGGCTGCTTTAGGTGCCGCGGCGTTCCGACTGGAAGCGGATATGCAATTTAACGCCATTCTTGCCCCGATGCTGATTGCCGCTTTTGGAGTTATCTTATCGTTGCTAGGTATATTTATGGTAAAAACAAAAGAGGGTGCTTCTCAACAACAATTACTGAGAGCGCTTGACCGGGGGATAAATGTAAGTTCAATTCTTATCGTGGGCGCCAGTTTCTTGGTGATCTATTTATTGGGATTGAGTTATTGGATTTGCGGATCCGTGATTGTCGGGTTGATAACGGGAATCATTATCGGTAAAGGAACAGAATATTATACTTCACATGCCTATAAACCGACGCAGGATATTGCCAAGAGTTCGGAAACCGGACCCGCAACCGTGATTATTAAAGGTATCGGTACGGGTATGATTTCGACGGCTATCCCGGTTTTCACGATCGTGGTGGGTATTGTACTTTCATTTTTGTTTGCGTCACAATTCGACTTCTCCAACATGTCCATGGGATTGTACGGAGTGGGTATTGCCGCTGTCGGAATGCTTTCTACCTTGGGTATCACGTTGGCAACGGATGCTTACGGACCGATAGCCGATAACGCGGGGGGGAATGCCGAAATGAGTCATTTGGGCGAGGAAGTTCGTCATCGTACGGATGCATTGGATGCTTTAGGCAATACAACCGCGGCGACAGGCAAAGGATTTGCTATCGGTTCCGCGGCTTTGACCGGATTAGCATTGATTGCCTCTTATATCGAGGAAATAAAAATTGGATTGTTACGTATGGGAGAGGAGATTCTGACAGTCGGGGAAAACACGGTAAGAACGGCTGATGCAACGTTACAGGATTTTATGATTCATTATGATGTTACTTTAATGAACCCGAACGTGTTGGCAGGTATTTTTATCGGTTCCATGATGGCATTTGTATTCTGTGGACTGACGATGAATGCCGTCGGACGGGCTGCACAAAAAATGGTAAACGAAGTACGTCGCCAATTCCGTGAAATCAAGGGTATCATGACCGGAGAAGCAGAACCGGATTACGCTAAATGCGTGGAGATTTCGACTAAAGGCGCCCAACACGAGATGATCTTCCCGTCATTGCTAGCTATCATTATTCCCGTGGCTATGGGACTTATCTTCGGTGTTGCGGGTGTAATCGGTTTGTTGGCCGGGGGCTTGGGAAGCGGATTCGTGCTCGCTATCTTTATGGCAAACTCCGGTGGTGCATGGGATAACGCTAAAAAGTATATTGAAGAAGGCAATCTAGGGGGTAAAGGTTCCGATAACCACAAGGCTACCGTGATCGGAGATACCGTGGGTGATCCGTTTAAGGATACTTCCGGACCGAGTTTGAATATTTTGATAAAATTGATGAGTATGGTCGCTATTGTTATGGCAGGAGTGACTTGTGCATATAGCCTTCTCTAAGTTCCGACTATCTATCCAAGTAGTTGGTGTTTGCCCAAGTATACGTGATGAATATACTTGGGCAATTTTTATGTCCGTTTACTTCAGATAAAAGATAAACCATGAAAGGCTTAACTTTTTTGAAAAATAATCGTATCTTGTAAAAAAATAAAAGAAAGAGATATGAGTACATTAAAAGAAGCTTTAGCACATAGAAGAAGTTATTACGCTATTACAAATAAATCATTAATTACTGATAGCGAGATAGAAGATATTGTAAAGTTTGCCGTGAAGAATATCCCTTCCGCGTTTAACTCCCAAACAACACGAGTTGTTTTATTATTAGGAGAACAGCACCTGAAATTATGGAATATCGTGAAAGATACATTGCGTAAAATCGTTTCAGAAGAAGCATTTAAGGCAACCGAGAAGAAAGTCGATACATCATTTGCCGCGGGATATGGTTCCGTGCTCTTTTTTGAAGACCGTACCGTGGTCGAGGGATTACAAAAAGCATTCCCGACCTATCATGAAAAATTCCCTATATGGTCGCAACATACTTCTGCCATGCATCAGTTAGCTATTTGGACAATGTTGGAGGATGCCGGCTTCGGTGCTTCGTTGCAACATTACAATCCTTTAATTGATGAAGCCGTTATCGCGGAATGGGGACTACCCGAGAATTGGGAATTAGTTGCACAGATGCCTTTCGGTATTCCGTTGCAAGAACCCGGGAAAAAAGAGTTTAATCCGTTGGAAGAAAGGGTTCGTATCTTTAAATAACAAATTTCAGAATCTATACAAAGTACCCCGGTTTGGTATACAAACCGGGGTACTTTGTATATTCTTCCGGAAAGACTTCTGTCTTGTATCTATTTTTGAAGCATAATTAATTAAAACCGATTATGGAAAAGACAGAAGTTATTACACGAGTTTCAAAATTAGTCATACTCTTTTTATTCGCGGTAACACCGGTGATGCTCAACGGGCAAGACAATCGAAAAGTCTTGACGCAGTCGATACGGGGAACCGTGGTAGACGTAGCTTCGGGTTATCCGATTGCTTACGCTTCGGTTGCTCTGCTGGAAAGACCGGGAACGGGAGCGATCACGGATAGTTCGGGACATTTTATTATAAAAAATGTACCTGTCGGGCGTCACGATATACAGGCATCGTTCGTGGGATATGAATCCGCTATTTTTAAAGAAATACTTGTCACTTCCTCTAAAGAAGTGTTTCTGAACATTCCGTTGAAAGAGGCTATACGGGAACTGGACGAAGTCACGGTGCGTCCGAGTTTGAATAAAGAGCAACCGTTAAATAAAATGGCAACGACGGGAGCGAGGATGCTGAGCGTGGAAGAGGCAAGCCGATACGCGGGGGGAATGGACGATCCCGCGCGTCTGGTCAGTTCTTTTGCCGGGGTATCACCTGCCATGTCAACGAACGGGATTTCCATTCACGGGAATGCTCCTCACTTGTTGCAATGGAGATTGGAGGACGTGGAGATACCGAACCCGAATCATTTTGCCGATTTATCAATTCTCGGGGGAGGTATTCTTTCGGGGTTAAGCAGTCACGTGTTGGGAAATTCGGATTTCTTTTCCGGGGCTTTTCCCGCCGAATTTAGTAATGCCGTGTCCGGTGTTTTCGACATGAAATTGAGAAACGGGAATAACCGTCGAGTGGAGAACACGATACAAATCGGATTGCTCGGTATGGACTTTGCCTCGGAAGGCCCGTTGACGAAGAAACATAATTCCTCTTATATATTCAATTACCGCTTTTCCACGACGGGGATACTCGAGAAAGCGGGTATTGTTGACTTCGGGGGTATACTGGATTATCAGGACTTGAATTTCAAATTTAACATTCCCACGCGGAAAGCGGGAACATTTTCCGTCTGGGGAACCGGACTGATCGATAAATCCGAAAGTGAATTCGAGAAGAACCCCGAAGAATGGGAATATCTCGGCGAACAGATGGAGAGCGAAACAAGTCAGTACATGGTGGCGGGAGGCATCTCTCACAGCTATTTCTTCAACGATAACACGCGATTGAAAACCATTGTTGCCGCTACTTATTTCAGGCATAAAGGATTTGTTGACTTCTATGATTTCGATTTGAACAAGTACCCGAATCTGGATTTGGTACGTAATAACACGAACTTGATTTTCTCCGCCATATTGAACCGGAAATTCAGTGCAAAATTTACCAACAAAACGGGTTTTACTTTCACGAAGATGTACTACGACATGGAAATGAACCTGTCCCCGTACACGATGCAACCATTGGAATTGATATCCAAGGGTGAAGGCAACACGAATCTGATCTCCGGGTACACGAGTTCATACATCGGACTGAGCGACCGGGTAACCCTAAGCGTGGGACTTAACGCGCAGGTACTCACGCTGAATAATCATTGGACGGTAGAGCCTCGTATCGGAATAAAATGGCAGGCTACCCCGAAAGCCTCGTTTGCCTTGGCTTACGGGCTTCATAGCCGGATGGAAAAAATGGATGTTTATTTCGTGCGTACCCGAAGCACGGGTACGGAACCCGTGAACAAGGATTTGGATTTTTCGAAGGCGCATCACGTGATGCTTTCGTATGGTTGCAGGTTATCCGATAACTTGAATTTAAAGATTGAACCTTACTTCCAACATCTATTTGATATTCCCGTGATTGCCGATAGTTCCTATTCCGTGCTGAACCGTGTGGACTTCTACGTGGAGGAAGCTTTGAAGAACAAGGGAAAGGGACGTAACTTCGGGGTAGACGTAACCTTGGAAAGATACTTGAATGACGGTGTTTACTACATGATATCCGGTTCGCTTTTCAGTTCCAAATACAAGGGAGGGGACGGCAAATGGCGGAACACGAAATATAACCGACAATTTATTATCAATTGTCTGAGCGGCAAAGAGTGGATGTTAGGACAAGACAAGCAGAATATACTGGGAATCAATCTGAAAATGACCATGCAGGGAGGGGATCGTTATAGTCCGGTTGACAGGGTGGCAACGCTTGACGATCCCGATAAAGTGGTACAACATGATGAAACGAAAGCATTCACGAAACAATTCTCGCCGATGTTTATCGTCAATTACACGATCAGTTACAAGATAAACAAGAAAAAAGTTTCTCATGAATTTGCCTTGAAAGGCTTGAATGCAACGGGTTGTAAAGAATATTACGGTCACGAGTATAACTTTAATACGGGAGAGATCAAGCCGTTGAGAAGTGCAACCGCTTTGCCGAACATTAGTTATAAGTTAGAATTTTAAAAATTTATAGAGATAAGGTATTACATTTGTACGCGTGGAAATAAACAAATATCGAATCATGAATTTGAACACGAAAGGGCAGAAGCTGCTGCATCATATATTGATAAACCCGAAGGCTAAGGTTTGGCGGCACGCTCTCCTGATCGTGGCTATCGCTTCGGTTTCTTTCAACCAGACGTATATAGTTTTTCAACACGGGATTCCCGTGTTGCGCGATAAACTATACCTGATAGCCTTGTTTGCAGCCTTATCGTATCTGGTCGTTGTCTATTACAATATTTACGTGCTGATTCCCAAGTATCTGATAAAAAAGAAATACACGTTGTACGGTATAGGAGTTGCTATCTCGGTGATATTGCTTCTGTGCGGGCAGAACTTGATCGAGGATATTACCCGTTCATACTTGGGAGAAGCGGGAATGAACTATCTCAGTCCGGTATCCTTGATAAACAATATATCTTCTTTTACCACCATCTCTCTCTGTTTGGTGGGTGGGTCTATCACCGTGCTGCTGAAATATTGGATGCTGGAAAACCAACACGTGAGCCGGTTGGAGAAGATGCATATTCAATCGGAAGTGGAGCAATTGAAAGAACAGGTGAACCCGCAATTATTGTTCAACATTCTGGATAAAACCGGACGTTTGGCAAACACGGAGCCGGAGGAATCTTCCCGTATGCTATTCAAATTGAGTCAACTCCTGAGATACCAGTTGTATGATTGTAGCCGCGGCACGGTATTGCTGGATGCTGAAATTCGTTTTCTAGGCAATTACCTGTCACTGGAGCAAATATATTCACGGCAATTCGAATACCGGATTTCATCGGAAGGAGAGGTCAGGCGGGTGTTTATCCCACCTTTATTATTTATCCCTTTCGTGCAGTGGTGCGTGATGCAAATATACAAAGGGAACCAACAGGGAGTGCTTCACTTGGATTTTAAAGCGGATAAGAAACAGGTTGAATTTGTTTGCGAACACGATCGCGAAACAATTCCCGGGGAAGGCGATCTTTCAAGAATAAAACAACGCTTGGCTTTCTTGTACAAAACTGATTATTCGTTAGCCCTCGCTGAAAATTCCATTCATTTAACGTTAAAACAGCCGGAATCATGATAAAAGACATAGACCAAAGTATACCTGATTTCCTGTCATCCCCCAAGTTCCGGGTACACAGACATCTGTTATTGCAGTTGACACTTATCTGCATATCGTCGAGTGTTTTTGCCGACCTGTCGGGAGAGGTACTTGCCACGCGGGAACGGCTCTACTGTTTTATAGGGTTCTATCTCGTACTTAATTTGGACGTGTATTGCAATCTTTATCTCCTTGCACCCCGTTTCCTTATGAGAGATCGTATTTCCAGCTATATATTATCCGTTGTCGGTATGATATTGTTTGCTATCTTGGTTATAGCCGTTTTGCAATCCAGTTTTTATAATCTCTATCAAACAGATCCCGTGTATAACCGGTATATCGTGTTGAATCTTGTTTCTTCAATGATATCAATCGGGCTGCTTACATTCGGTTCGTCAACCTTGCTACTTATAAAATACTGGATAGAATATAATCAGAGAGTGGATGAATTGGCTTCTTCCACTTTGCAGTCGGAACTGAAATTTCTGAAGAAACAAATCAACCCTCATTTCTTGTTCAATATGCTGAATAATGCCAACGTGCTGATCCGCAAGAACCCGAAAGAGGCTTCCCGCGTACTGTTTCGTTTGAAAGACTTGCTGCGTTACCAGATAAATGACAGTACCAAAGAGAAAGTATCATTGAACTCGGAGATTCAATTCTTGAGTGATTTCCTGAATTTGGAGAAAGTGCGGCGGGATAATTTCGAATACCTGATTATGAAAGAGGGAAAAATGGAGCAGTTTTGGCTACCGCCATTGTTGTTTATCCCTTTCGTGGAAAATGCCGTGAAGCATAATCCGGACACGGAAAACAAGTCGTTCGTCTACCTTTCTTTTGAAGTGACGGACGATCGTTTGATATTCCGCTGCCAAAATTCGAAGCCTGCAATAGCACCGGAACGCGCTGAAGTGGGAGGGTTGGGATTGAAAAATATAAAACGTCGGTTGGAATTGTTATTCCCGGGTAACCATTCTTTGGAAATTCAAGAAGACGAAAAAACATACACTGTAAATTTACACCTGATATTATGAATTGTATTATTGTAGATGATGAACCGTTGGCAAGAGAAGCCATAGAATTATTGACAGGGGAGAACACGCGATTGAAATTGACGGGGACATTTAATAATGCATTGTCCGCTTCCCGGTTTATGGAGGACAACCCCGTTGATCTGGTATTTCTGGATATCCAAATGCCGGGCATCACGGGGATTGAATTTGCCCGGGCGATTCCCCGGAGGACTCTGGTCATTTTCACGACCGCGTACACGGAGTATGCCTTGGACAGCTACGAGGTGGATGCTATTGATTATCTGGTGAAACCCGTGGAGGCAGAACGTTTCCAAAAAGCCGTGGAAAAAGCGATGATATACCATGCACTCTTGTTGCAGGAAGAAAAAGAGAATATCGAACCGGTAGATAATGAATTTTTCTTCGTGAAGTCCGATCGCCGTTATTTTAAAGTGAATTTCAAAGATATACTTTTTATCGAGGGACTGAAAGATTACGTGATTATCCAACTGGCAGACCAGCGTATTATTACCCGGATGAACTTGAAAACGACATATGAACTCCTGCCTAAAAAAGACTTCCTACGGGTAAATAAATCATATATCGTGAACACGAATCATATTGACTCTTTCGACAATAACGACATCTTTATCGGGAATTACGAAATAGCGATAGGCAACACGTACCGGGATTCATTTTTCGATACGTTTATGAAGAGGGGATAAATTCAAGGTAAAAAACGTTTTCACGCGTTTGTCCTAGAGTAATCCCGGTAATATCGTGATGCAAACGGGTAATACTTGAGTTGTAATGTGGTTGCACGTTTGTTGTAGATACAGTGTAGAAACGCTTCGGGGTATATCTGCAACGGATGAACAATGGTAGAACATCGAATGAAGGAGCCTACTTGGGGAGAAAGGTAACCTTTACGCATGAGATTTTCAGACTATCGTACATATACGATATTTATTGATTTTATTTGGAGTTTTCACGTATTGTTCGTAGATTTACGAATAACAAACAATCTAAAGAATGGAAGATAAGAAATACTCTGACGAACAAATACAGGTAGCCCGTTTTGCCAAGGCAATGGGGCATCCGGCAAGAATGGCGATTCTTGATTTCCTTGCAGGACAGGAGAATTGCTATTTTGGAGATATTCACGAGGAATTACCTATCGCGAAAGCGACTGTTTCTCAGCACTTGAAAGAACTGAAAGAAGCGGGTTTAATACAAGGAGAAATTGAAACTCCCAAGGTGAAGTATTGTATCAACCGGGAGAATTGGGCTTTAGCAAGTAGATTATTCGCGAATTTCTTTTGCGAGTGTAATCGGGTGCGGCTTTAGTGGCCGTTGTCGGCGTACTTGTCGAAGTGCTGGTTATGCTTGCTTTGGTACGAATGGCAAACTGAACTAAAAAGTGGTTCCCTGCGCTAGGGAGTAACACGATCAAGATATGAACAAGAGAGGAGTATCATTAGTTTACCCGCGCGCAAGCGGCGGGCTATGGCTTGTCCCGACTATCTTTAGAGTAGAAACACTGTTGAAACATACCATGAAGGCAAATCAGCGAAGATGCTTCGTTCATGCTTCGTTCATGCTACGTCTATGGTGTAGAGAAAGTATAGAGTAAAGGCAGAGCAATGTATGCCAAGTTCACATTAAATGAATCAATAATGAAATCACGTATTCAAAGTTATATATATATTATCAGCGTTCTCGTGTTATTGGGAAGTTTATTTCTTCTAAGGGGAAATATTAGTCGTTTTCTATCGGGGATACAAACGAAAAATAGTACGGATATAAAACATGAAGCGATAGCCGATACAATCATCAAACGATACAATTACAACCGGAATGACAGTGATTATCAAGTCACTTTTTTAGAATTCGGGGCAACTACCTGTCATTCTTGCAAACTAATGGAGAAAGTCATGGAGGAAGTGCGGGAACGCTATTCAAGCAAAGTAAATACCGTGTTTATTAACGTGACTCTTCCCGCGAATAAAGATATCGTGAAATATTTTGGAATCGTAACTATTCCGGCTCAAATATTACTTGACAAAAATGGGAAAGAATATTATCGTCATGAAGGCTATATCTCGGCAGATGATTTGAGTAAACAATTTCCCTGATAAGAGCATATAAAGATGGAGGTATGTCAAAAAACAAGGAGTGTAAAAGGAGAAAGGGAGTGTGTCAAAAGTCATTTTCTTCTAAAAACTCCTCCGTCTGCTTCGCATCGACCTCCTCTATAAACAGAGGAGGAGCTGGTGACTCTAGCCGGAAATAGGGGGTAATTCAGCTCTCCCTCTGTTTATAGAGGGAGTACCCCGAAGGGGGGAGGGAGTTTAAGATGACTTTTGCCACACCCTCCCTTTTCTTTGTCTCTACAACGGTTTCACCGGAATACAAATATCCACGATATGTTTTTGTTCGGGATGTGTGGTATAATCGTTGTGATAGAGTTCGTAAGTCCAACCGTCACCTTGTTGGTATCCGCTTTCGACAAACCAGTTACACATACTGTTCCACGCTTTCTCAAAATCATTAAAACCGAGTTCAAAGTGTCCGACGGCATACTTTCCAGAAGGAATGGTTAGCTTACCGATTTCACCATCCACTTTTACATCTTCCTCGATGATGATACAGGCGCTTTGGCGCACTTTTTCAAGTTCGGTTACTGACGGGTCATCATGTGTTACCGTTGCACTTTTAGACACGTTTGGCGTGTAAAGTCCGCGAGGATAAGCCCATTTTAACAATTTCCCATATGCTTCTCCAATTTGGTTGAATGCTCCGATGTGGCGCACATACACTGCCTTCATTTCAGGCATTTCCTTAACTTCAATGTTTGCTTTCATGAAATATAATTGATTTGATTCTACAATGCAAAGGTCGGTTTCTTCCAGTACATCATGTTTCAAATTCTTGCGGAGCATTTGCCCATTCTTGCTAAAAAGTTTCCCCCCTAGTGCATAAATAGGTTTATCCTCCCAGCTGAATTGGCTGGGTGTCATACCAAAATATTTCTTGAAAGTGCGACTGAATAATGACACGCTACCGAATCCACATTCATAAGCGATTTCGGTTATGGCTTGCGGTTCTGTCTCCCGAAGTTTCCACGCTGCTTTTTCTATCCGCAAGCGTTGAATATAGTCGATTGGCGTTTCGCCAATCAAGAAGGTAAATACCCTGTGAAAATGAAAAGGTGAAAAGTTAGCAATATCGGCTATTGCTTTTAACTCCAATGGCTGGTCGAGGTGTTGGTCAATGTAGTCCATCACCCGATTAATGCGTGACCGGTATTCTATACGGCTTTTTTCTTGAATATTCATAATTTGCAAAAGTAGTCTAATTTACAAAAATAGATTTTCTTATTCTTGCTAAATATTATTATACTTTATATTATATCCCCTCCGTAATCTGTTTTTCCAGAGATTCCAGTGTATGAGATAATCAAGCATTGAAGTATATTTATTACAATCGCTAAAGATATCCATTGTACACGGTCAATCAAAAGCATATGATGCCCCCAAGGAATATTGAAAATTGGCGATAACGACTTTTCAGCAACTTGCTGAAAAGTTGAGTTCTCGCCGATACGTTCTATGTTGCCGCCAAAATCTTCAGCAACTTGCTGAAATTTCCAAACGTCTTATTATAAAGCATATAAAATCTCTTGGCATAGCACCAAATGCACCATATCAAAAATATAACGGGGAGATACGTGAATTTTGAATAAAATAAAAACAGCTATCTCACCTGGAGATAGCTGTTTTGTATGTAATAAATTCGATTGAAATCAAATCTTGGAGTTCACGATATTCAGAATATCAGTTTCCATTTGTTTTGCCAGTTCGACCACTCTTTCACCTCTGGAAATGATGTCGTTAGCATATTCTTTATCATCCAATCCGGCAGCGTTGATCTTCACGTTAAGGAAGGCGCCGATTACCCCGGAACGGGCAGCCAAAGCTCCAACCCCCGCATCTGTTACTGAATTCGGGTTACCGATTTCAGCCATAGCTTTCACGACTTCCATGCACTCGAAGCAAAGCATCATCGTCTTGAAAGGAACTTCAGTAGCGAATTTGGTCGCATCTTGGATAGCTTGATGGCGAGCGGCTTTTTCTTCCTCCGATTTCTTGGGTAACCCGAAGGCATCCATGATACGGTTGAAAGCGTTGGTATCCTCGTCAACCATTTTGATTAACTCAACTTGATAAGCCTTTCCTCTTTCTGCCCAATTGCTGAATTCTTCCCAACGTTCATCCCAACCGCGTTTGTGAGAGGAGAGGTTAGCCACCATGGTAGCCAATGAAGAAGCCAGAGCACCCATGTAAGCGGAAATAGAACCACCACCGGGAGCGGGAGATTCGGAAGCCGTTTCGTCAGCAAATTCACGAAGGTTCATATCAATCAGGAATTTCTTTCCTTGATTCATCTCGTCTTCCAGAATATATTCGATAATCTTCTTTCTCGGTTCGAAAGGATAAAGTTCATCCAAACCCAAAGACTTCACGGCAATCTTGATTAACTCCTTGTCGGAAACTCCGGTAGAGCGTTGTTGTTTGCGCAGGAAATAACGTCCGGCATCCAACATGGCTTTCAACGGAATTACACCTACCAACTCGGAACCCGTTACACGAATACCGCGATCCTGTGCTTTCCGGCATACTTCGTCAAATGCCTCGTGCACGGAAGTCACGGAAATATCGGTCAGGTTCATGGAAATTTGGGCGATACCGTATTCCTCGATAAACCAGCCGATGGCTTTCACGGATTTCAATGTTCCGGGAATCATCACGTTTTTACCTTTCTCGTCTTTCACGATTTTCCCGGTGATAGGGTTGCCTTCTCTCTTGGCACGTCCGCGTTCGCGCACGTCAAAAGCGATAGCGTTGGCACGACGGGTAGAAGTCGTGTTCAGGTTCACGTTGTAAGCAACTAGGAAATTACGTGCTCCCACGGCTGTTGCCCCAGTTTTTGCCGTCCATTCGTTCAATTCGCGGGGACCGAAATCAGGATGCCATTGCTCGCTGCTCAAACGTTCGCCCAAAGCCTCGTATTCTCCGGCACGGCAAGTAGCCAGATTTCTTCTTTCCGGGGTAAAAGCGGCGTTCTCGTAGCAATATACCGGAATATTCAATTCTTCCCCGATACGTTTTGCCAAAGCGCGAGCGTATTCCACGGTTTCTTCCATGGTAATATTGGACACGGGCACTAAAGGACACACGTCAGTTGCCCCGAAACGAGGATGCGCTCCTTTATGTTTTTTCATATCAATCAGTTCAGAGGCTTTCTTTACCGCGCGGAAAGCGGCTTCGCAAACTTCTTCCGGCGTACCTACCATGGTCACTACCGTGCGATTGGTTGCCTTACCGGGGTCCACGTCAATCAGACTAACACCTTCAACAGCCTTGATCTCTGCCGTAATCTGGTCAATAATGTGCATATCGTTCCCTTCACTGAAATTCGGAACGCATTCTATTAACTTTTTCATATCCTTGTTTAAATTGAAAATTACTATTTATAAAATATTCAGAATCACCTAATCACAAAATCGGAAATCATATAATCGACTACGGGTAACGTATCCTGTACGCTTTCCGAATCCATACTTTCTTGTAATGTGAATACGGCATAACGCGTCAGATTTGTTCCCCGTTCAAGAACACGGCTTCCACCAAGTCGCTTCCGTAAGCGTAGGGGAGATACTCGATTCCCGTGATCGGGGCAGTGATATAGAAATTGGCTTTTTTACCCACGGCGATACTGCCGAGTTCGTCTTCAACTCCCATGGCATAAGCCGAATTTATGGTTGTAGCGTTTATCACCTCTTCGGGAAGCATCTTGTAGTTGACACACCCGAGTGACATCACGAATTTCATGTTTCCGGAAGGAGAGGAGCCCGGGTTAAAATCAGAAGCCAAGGCTACCGGCAACCCCGCATTTATCATCGCCCGAACGGGAGAGTAGGGCATATTCAAAAAGAACGCGGCACCCGGTAACACGGTCGGCATGGTTTCACTTCCTTTCAGCGCGGCTATTTCCTCTTCACCCACGTATTCGAGGTGATCGACTGAAAGGGCGTTATATTTTACCCCGACTTGGATACCACCCGAGTAGTCCAGTTCGTTGGCGTGTATCTTCGCCCGCATTCCGTACTTCATTCCGGCATTCAACATTCTGTCCGTGTCTTCCACGGTAAAGAATCCTTTGTCACAGAACACATCGATATAATCGGCCAAATCTTCTGCCGCCACTGCCGGAATCATTTCGTTAATAATCAAATCCACGTATTCGGTCTGTCGTCCTTTGTATTCCAACGGCACGGCATGAGCCCCCAAGAACGTGGATTTTATAGTTAAAGGAGTTTCTTCTTTCAGGCGTTTAATCACTCTCAACATCTTGAGTTCACTCTCGGTATCCAACCCGTAACCACTCTTGATTTCCACGGCTCCGGTTCCCAGTGAAGCGATTTCTTGCAAACGGGCGTAAGCGGAATCAAATAATTCCTGCTCGGAAGCCTTGCGGATACGCTCGGCAGAATTTAATATACCACCGCCTCTTTTAGCGATTTCCTCGTAAGAGAGTCCTTTGATTTTGTCTATATATTCGATCTCGCGACTTCCCGCGTACACGAGATGCGTGTGTGAATCGCAATAAGCGGGCAACACAAGACGACCGGTCGCATCAACTTCCTGTACCGTGTCGGTATTCTCGTAAATAGCGTCTTGATTCAATTCGCTCATTTTCCCGAAAGCCTCGATACGATCATCATCGATTAGAAGGTAGGCATCATCAATTATGCCTAATTTCGCCATATCGGCACCCGCAACCCATTTACGCGGTTCTTCCTCAACCTGAACGAGTTGCTTTATGTTGATAATTAATGTTTTCATCCTTTTCGTGTTTATATCATTTGGGAACGAAAGTATTAAAAACCTTGAATATCCGCAAGGTTTTTACCTGAATACTTGCAATCTGTTCGCGTCTAATCTTAAGAAGATGAAAATAAGTATGGTAAATGCCCATAAGGAGGAGCCCCCGTAACTGAAAAACGGGAGCGGAATCCCGATCACGGGTACAAGACCTATCGTCATTCCGATATTCACCGCAACATGGAAGAATAGGATAGAAGCTACCCCATACCCGTATACGCGTGAAAAAGCGGAACGCTGTCGTTCTGCCAACTTTATCATTCGCAAAATGAACGCCATTAATAATAAAATCACGACGGAACTACCAAGGAATCCCCATTCCTCACCCACGGTACAGAAAATAAAGTCAGTACTTTGCTCCGGTACGAAATTGAATTTCGTCTGTGTTCCCTGCAAAAAACCTTTCCCGAAAAACCCGCCGGAGCCGATGGCTATTTTAGACTGAATCACGTTATAGCCCGAACCTTTAGGATCAACCTTTATACCCAGAAGTTCGTTTATACGATCTTGCTGGTGAGGTTGAAGATGGTCAAAAGCATAATCAACGGAAAGCGCGGCTCCCACACATAGCCAAGATACAAGAAGCAACGCGATCATGTATTTCATCTTCCGCTGGTAAATCGGGAACAAGGCCGCGATTGTCGTTACAATGTACACGCTCAATAACATATAATAGAACGGGATAGACAGGTGGAACACCCAATCAACCAGAACGAATAACCCGAAACCACCCGCGATAAAAGCTACAATCTGTAATAATTCCCGCATATTATGCCTGTAATAATAGAAGGCTATCAACGTCCCGATAATGATAATTATCAAAACCGCGAAAGGAGAATAAAGCAAGGAGATGATAAATATAACGGGTACGATAAAGCAGAGCAACAGTATTGAGCCATGCAACCCTTCCCGGAACAGCACGAGAATAAAACTACTGTACACGAGTGCCGAACCCGTATCGTTCTGCAAAATAATCAATCCTGCCGGAATGGCAAGTATGACACCGATCGTGAGCAGGCTGGAAAAACGCATCATCTTGAAATTGTGACGACTCATAACATAAGCGATAGCCAGATTGGTGGCGAACTTGGCAAACTCTGCCGGTTGTATTCGTATATCCTTGATTTCAAACCATGAACGGGCTCCTTTTGCTTCCGTACCGAACAAAAGCACGGCGACCAACAGGAACACCATAAACCCGTATATCACGAGCGAGAAACTCGTGAAAAATTTACTGTCTGTCAATAGCACGAGGAAAGCCAACACGAAAGAAGCCCCGATCCATAGCAATTGCTTGCCGTACCTTTGGGTTATATCGAAAATACTACTATGTTCTTCGTCATAAACAGCCGCATATATATTCAGCCAACCGATGAAGACGAGCAAGATGTACAGCAAAATAGACACCCAATCAATATTCGCCAATAATTTATTAGACCTGCTATTCATCACTTTTCTCGTTGCTTTTAATGGTTAGGTTTTTGATAAGATTTCCCTCGAACATCTCTTTTTCCAGTGGTTTCTTCTTGTCCGATATCTTGCCTTTCAAGTATTTTTCTATCAATAAGCCGGCAATCGGGGCGGCATAGCGCGAACCCCACACGCCATTTTCGACATACACGATTAATGCTATTTTGGGGTTCTCTACCGGGGCAAAAGCGATAAACACGGAATGGTCGTCACCTTCCGGGTTTTGTACCGTTCCCGTTTTCCCGGCTATCGTTACGGAATCCACTTGCGCCCGTCGTCCCGTGCCTTTAGTGATAACCATTTTCATCCCCTCGATAATGGGCTCGAAATGCTTTCGGTCTATCGGGATTTCGTGTTTTTCGATACGTCTGGCAACGTCATCCGTGGGACGCACGACATGGGGAGTCATGTAATATCCTCGGTTCGCCAGTATAGTTGCAAGGTTTGCCATTTGTATCGGAGTGATTAATAACTCACCTTGACCGATAGAAAGGGAGATAATGTATGACGGGAACCATTTTTGGGTTTTCAGCACTTTGTCATAGTAACCCTGCGTGGGAATGGAACCGGATACTTCATTGGTGAAGTCGGGACATAGCTTACTCCCGAACCCGAAGGAAGTCACGTATTTTCGCCATTCATTGTAAGCGTTACGCACGTTCCCGTACTCCGGTAATTCCAGTATCTGTTTGAAAACGGTCACGTAATAAGGATTGCACGAGTTCTCTATCGATTGCACCAGATCGACGGGAGAGCTGTGGTTATGGCATTTCATAAACCGCCCGCCGACAATAGGAGCTCCGCCGTGGCATGAAACCCGCGTATTCGTCGTGATCGCCTTTGTTTGCAACCCGATAAGAGCTTGCACAGTTTTAAAAATAGAGCCGGGGGGATACTGCGCCATGGTCGTTCTGTCAAAGAGAGGTCTTAGCGGGTCTTGAATTAACTTCGAGTAATTGTTCCCCCGGTCTAGCCCGACCATTAATTGCGGATCATACCCCGGACTGGACATTTTTACCAGTATCTCGCCCGTGCCGGGTTCTATTGCCACGATACCGCCCTTTTTGTTTTGCATTAATTGATAAGCGTATTCTTGCAGGTCGATATCTAACGTGGTATGTAAATCTTCTCCCACGACAGCCTCGTGGTCGTATTCCCCGTCCGCGAAGGAACCTTTCACCCGGTTAAAACGGTCGACTAATAAAATCTTTTTCCCTTTGGTTCCTCTCAAATGTTTTTCATATGTATATTCCAACCCGTTCGCGCCGACATAGTCACCGCGGGAATAAGAAGTATCTTTACCGATTTGTTCTTTTGTAACCTCGCTGATGTACCCGAACACGTCAGCCGAGTGATTCACGTTATATTTGCGTAACGTTCTGGTCTGAATATAGAAACCCGGGTAACGGTATAGCTTTTCTTGAAGTACGGCATATTTAGGCCCCGTGATCTGAGAGATCAGGGGAGATGCTTTCCATGTTGAATAATCCTTACATTCTTGAATCTTTCGTTCTAAATATTCTCTGGATATACCTAAAATCGAAATCAGTTCCAATGTATCAAACTGTTTTACCTGCCGGGGAATAATCATCAAATCATAGGCGGCTTGGTTATCCACCAAAAGTTTACCGTTACGGTCATAAATCAACCCGCGTGCGGGATATTGAGTTTCCGTACGCTGCGAATTGTTGTCCGCCATGACTTTATAGGTGTCGTCTATCACTTGATAAGAAAACAAGCGAAACATATATATGGCGCATACCGCTATGATAATACCTGATATGATCCCTTTCCTGTATCCGAATTTATTCATATCAAAAGTCTGTTACTAAGTCAATTGAAACACACTATTCTCTATTGCTGTACTTTCTTGATTCCTATAAAATAGTAAAGCAGGATAAACAGCATGGAGATAAAGGTACTCAAAATAATCCGTATAAGCGTGATCGTGATGTCGTTAAACGTGAACGCTTCCGCGAAAATCAGGACTATATTGAAAAACAACGTGGATAAAAAAGAATATTTGAAAAACCACCTGAAGTCATCCAACCGTAGCGTCCCGTGGGCTTCATCCAATTCTTCCCGCGTGGAAGTCAGCAATAATAGCCGGGGGCGGAGATAGGCCAGAAAGGTGGAAGCCGCCGCGTGAATACCAACAGTGTTATCTGCCAAGTCCATCAAAAAGCCCAAAAGGAACCCGAACAAAAGTAACGGTATACCTTTCACCTTGTAGGGCAGGATGAAAATGGCCAGAATATATATATTGATATAGAAATAGGAGCCAATATGGATATTATCCACGATCACGATCTGGAGAATGGCTAAAATCACGAAATGGATAAGATAATTTACATTACTCATGATAGTTTATGGCTTCTAACAGGTTTTGCTCGTTCTTCTTTTTGTTCTCGATCACGTACACGTGATTCAATCGCTTGAAATCAACCGCTAATCTGACTTTTATCTTCAAGAAATTAGCCGTTTCACGATCTACCGCTTCCACGTATCCCACGATAATACCTTCCGGAAAAATCTTGGAAAGTCCGGAGGTCACGATCGTGTCACCCTCTACAACATCAACATGATAGGGGATATCTTTCAAGTAAGAATAGCGATAATTGTCACCGTCCCATTGTAAAGAACCGTAATAATTATTCTTCTTTATCTTGGCTGAGATTCTGGTATCGATGTTAATCAAGGGAATAACGATAGAGTAGTTGTCACTCAGGTCTTGAATCAGACCTACAATTCCTTCCGGGGAGGCCACGCCCATCTCTTTCTCGATGAAGTTTTTACGCCCCCGGTCAATCGTGATGTAATTCTTCACCCGGTTGAAAGTCGCGTTCACAACCCTAGCCCCCGTGTAATCGTAAACGGGTATACTATCCTGTACAACTATTCCCCTGACAACCGTATCCCTCAATACCTCGAATCCTTCCAGACGTTTCTTTAATTGAATGTTCTCGTCTGCAAGAGCTTCATTAATCTCCTTTAACCGGAAATAATCTTTCACGTCAGTAGTCACCGACGAGATATTCCCGAATAGAGTAGAGGCGTGTTGAGAGAAAATTGCTCTCTGATACTCGTTATGACGAATAATCAGAGAGAAACTTACGATTTCCAGAAGTATAAAAATTATAGTAAAATGGTACTTTAATATAAGTTTTATAATCTCTTTCACATCACTATCTTATAAGGAATGAGAACCTATCTACATTCTTTAGCGCGATACCCGTACCTCGTGCCACGGCGCGAAGCGGATCCTCGGCAATATGGAACGGAATATTCAACTTGTCGGTCAAACGTTTGTCGAGCCCCCGAAGCAACGCTCCACCACCGGCGAGATAAATACCCTTGTTCACGATATCGGCATACAATTCCGGTGGCGTCTGTTCCAACGCTGCGAGAATAGCAATCTCGATCTTGGAAATGGATTTCTCGATACAGTGTGCTATTTCTTGATA
>QWCH01002530.1_pt1 | contig 31517 bp, 27 predicted proteins | sample 1972671 | NCBI WGS metagenome assembly QWCH01 (sample SAMN09866713, study PRJNA288562) | Human gut metagenome isolate term3_stool, whole genome shotgun sequencing... | isolation source: gut | host: Homo sapiens | place: USA: California
TAAGTGAGTCCTTTTTTAGTGCATACTTTATATTAATCTTAAAACGAGATAGTAGAGGTCGGGGAACCCTGAAATATATGTAGGAAGTCGCCAAATAACTAAGGATTCACATTAAGTGAGTCCTTTTTTAGTGTTAAAAATATTTTTTATTAGTAAATGCAATTCGATATTAATTTTAAAACGAGTTAGTAGATTCTGGACAATCTTTTATAAGAAAATCGATTTAATGTAATCATTAAAAGCTATAAGAAAAGACGATAGTGTAATTGACTACCGTCTAATATTGATATTATTTCATTTCGTTTTCTTCTAAGTCCTTTAATGTTATGCCTTTTTCGTTTTTCCAACTTGTTCTTCCATTTGCGTTTGTCCCTAAAACAAAAGCAGCTGCATAGGATGGACTATTAAATAAATAGTTTTTATTCAACTTTCCATCTACAATTTCATTTTTATCTATACATTCCTCCCTCAATTTTTTTATTGATTTTGGAATAGCAATAGAGTCTATAATTTCTATCATACTATCTTTTAATACTACAAAACCTTCATCTGTTCTTTTACATTTTGCCTCTATCTGACTATTTGACTTACCACTTTTTCTTGAAAGATAGAGGATTGACCCTTTGTCATTATTATTTTCATATTTTTCTTTTGTATCCTTATCAACTATAGGAACGAATATTTTATAGCCTAAGACACCAAGAACCATTTTCGAATACTCTATAAAATCTTCCAAATCTGATTCTTTTTCTTCGGTTACATTTCCTGGGTTTGGATCATTTCCATTTCTTACTTTGTACCTATCTACATCTATAGCCATGTTGGTAAATTTATTCTCTAGATATGAGATTTCTGTCGGCCCGAATGAGTTATTCTGTGTAGTTAACATGACTGCTTCAGAAAAGTATATTTCATCTTTTAAGTGTTCTGATACCCTAAATAGAACTCCCTCACCATTTTTCTTATTCCTGCTTGGCCGATATAAACTTCGTCTTCTCCATCATCGTTCTTGCCAAATAAAAAATAAACTCCACTTTGTTTTAAATCTTGTCTATCTTTGCACTTTTCAAGATATGGCCTAGGAACTTTATAAGCTAAGCCTGTCCAATTTGATAAGGTACACTTTATTCTACCAGTAACTTCTCCGTCCATAAGAAAAAGATTAAAATTTTTGCTATTTTTCATCCTAGAGCTCCAAATATTATATAATAATTACATTATACTGGTTAATATTTTTTATTTATCATTATTTTAATAAAGATATTTTTTGTCAGATCTAGTTTTGAAGTGCTGAATTTGACGAGTATAAGAAAAATCTTTAAAATTTATAAAAAAATTTTTATTATCGTGTTTAAAATAAATTTATCTGGGTAATATAATAATAAGAAAAATAGTTTTCTTACCCACTGGCACAGGGATTAAGAAAATTGAATAGTCTTTATGGGATTGTTTGATTTTGATGCTTTTATGGACGGCTGGTGATTTATGAGTTTCTAGTATATCTACTTTACTCATAGATTTATAGAAAAAGTGGTGGAAGATAAGTGTAAAAGATGAGCCATCTGACGTTTTTCTATAAGATAGGTTGTAAAAGTTTAATTGGAATCGGATGATTTTATAAAAAGAATTGTCAGCATGTTACTAATGAAAAAAGAAGATTTCACATATAATGGAAAGTTTCATCAAGTCTATGGACTTGGATATAGAAAGGATGATAAATGGTGATTGAACCTAAATCAGAATGCTGTGCCGGTGGGGAAAAATAATCGACTTTGAAGTGTAAAGAAATTTCAAGGTCGATTTTTTATTTGGAATTTTTTACAGGGTTTAACTTGTTATAAAAACGGATTTTTGTATATTTTTTGGTATAAATTTTATGGACCAATATGTTCTTTTTACGAAATGAATGTATTGGTTTTTTATTATTTTTCGTCTTTTCGGACTTTTTTTATAAAAAAATGAAAATAACTATTGCAAATGATTTGCATTGGATGTATGATAGTACTTATTGCAAATGACTTGCATATTAGGAGGAAGATTTAGATGAAACATTTTAGAAATTTATTTTTTATATTTCTCCTTGCTGGGCTTTGTTTAACATCTTGTGGCAAGGAAGATAAAAATATTGAAAATAAGACAGTGGAAGATCAGAAAGTTGCAGGCAAGAAGACTATTTATGCTAGTTTTTTTCCTGTAGCTGAATTTGTTAAGATGATAGGTGGCGATAAGTATGAGGTTAAGACTATTATAAAAACAAGCGAAGAGCCTCATTCATTTGAACTCACTAGCCAAGCTATGAAGGACCTTGAAGGTGCAGACTTGATTGCTTACAATGGGGCTGGAATGGAGTCTTTTATTGACGATTTGAAGGATAATGTCAAGGATGATGATAAGTTTTTAGATTTGTCTGATGGCCTTACCCTGCTTGATTCTTCTAAGGAAGGGTCAGATATGGCGTCTATAAATCCTCACACTTGGCTTTCTATAAAGAATGCTAAGGTTATGGTTGATAATATTTACAGAAAGCTTGCTAGCATGGATCCTACTAATGAAAAATATTATAAGGATAATCTTGATAAGGCACTTGCTAAGTTTGATGACCTTGATAAGAAGTTTACTGATGAGCTTGCTAAAGTTAAGGATAAGGAGAAATATTTTGTAGTCTCCCATGCCGCCTTCAATTATTTGGCAGATGATTATGGTCTTAAGCAAGTGGCTGTGACTGGGATTTCTCCTGAAGAAGAGCCATCAGCTAAGGACCTTAAGACTATTGCAGACTTTGTAAAAGAAAAAAATATTAAGACTATATTTTTTGAGGGCAAGGCAACTCCTAAGGTTGCTGAAACCCTAGCAAAAAACACTGGCACAAAGACTTCAACCCTTTATACAATGGAAAATCTTGATGACGATATGGTAGCTAAGGGTTATATAGGTCTTATGGAAGAAAATTTGAAGGCCTTGGTTGAATCTTTCAATGAATAGAGAAGTTTTGAAGGTAGAAGGTCTTAGTTTTGCTTATGAAAAGGATCTAATCCTGGATAATATTAATTTCGAAATTCATGAAGGAGACCTCGTTGCCCTTGTTGGGGCGAATGGGGTTGGCAAGTCTACACTTTTAAAGTTGATTTTGGGGGATTTGAAGGCTAAGAATGGTCAAATACAAATATTAAATGATGATATAAGGAAGGATAACCACTACAGGGACCTGGCTTATATTTCACAAAATGCAGTTGCTTCTTATAGAAACTTTCCTACAAGTGTTGAAGAAGCAATAAAAATCCACCTTTCATATTTAAAAAAGAAGTCTAACCCAAAAGAATTGATGGAAAAACTTGGCTTGTATGAACATCGTAAAAAAGCTCTAAGCGAATTGTCTGGTGGACAAATTCAAAGATTTGCAATAAGCCTTGCTCTTATCAAAGATGCAAGCCTTATTCTTTTAGATGAGCCAACTACAGGCATTGATGAAGATTTTTCTAGGGATTTTTTTGAAAACCTCAAAGAGCTCAAGAAAGCTGGAAAGACCATAGTAATAATTACCCACCAGCTTGACATGGCTGGGGACTTTGTGGACTATGCATTGAGGATAAGGAAGGGAAAAATCGAAAGAATAAGCAAAGATAAGCTTAGTTTGTGAGGTAGTATGCTAGATATATTTGAATATGAATTTATGCAAAGAGCCTTTATAGTTGGTGGACTTTTGGCATTGATTTTGCCCTGCATGGGTCAACTTGTCCTCCTTAAAAGGCTTTCGATGATAGGAGATACCCTCTCTCATTCATCTCTTGCTGGTCTTACCATAGGCCTTGCCTTTGGGTTTAGCCCGATTCTTGCAGCAATTATTGCCTGTCTTTTTGCGGGTCTTTCCATAGAATTAATAAGAAATAAATTAAAGTCTTACCAAGAAGTTTCGACAGTTATTATTCTCGCAGCATCTATTGGTTTAGCAGGTATATTTTCATCAATGGTCAAAAACACTAATGCAATTTCTTCTTATTTGTTTGGTTCTATTGTGACAATATCCGATGAGGAATTTTACTTGGTGATAGGGGTGGCGGCACTTGTGCTAGCTGTTTATTCTATACTTTATAAAAAACTTTACCTAACAGTTTTTGACCAACAAGCTGCGAGGATTATGGGCATAAATACTAGGATGATCAATTTGTTTATAACATTTTTGACAGCTATTACAGTTTCTATTTCAGCCAAAACCATCGGCTCTTTGATAGTGTCTTCCATCTTGGTTATACCGAGCATTTGTGCTATGCAATACACAAAAACTTACAAACAGACCTTGTTATTATCTATAGGCTTTTCGATAATTTTTGTATTTTTAGGATTAGTTATATCCTATTACTTAGATTTAAAACCAGGCTCTGTTATTGTTCTAATATCAGTTTTATGGCTAATTCTTAGCCTGGTAGTAAAGAGAAAATAAAGGGGGAAACGATGAAAAATAATAAAAACATAGGAAAAGCAGTCTTGTTTGCTTGTATATTTTCAGCAAGTTTAAGCTCATGCTCCCTATTTAAAAATAAAAAAGAAGAAAAAAATCTTGAGCAAAATCAAGTGAAGACAAGTCAAAAAGCCACATATGAGGCTAAAAAAACCAGCCTTAAAAAAGACACCACCACAGAAGTCTTGGTTGATGCTCAAATAAAAAAGGAAGACATAGTTAAGGTAGTAAAACATGGTGACCATTGGCATGTATTTACCAAGGATGGTAGGGAAAAAATAACCTATACTGATCCAAATCAAATAAAGGATACAGGTCATTTTGAAATGGTGAGTGTAGTAGGTAAAAACCAACTAAAAAATAAGAATGTAGTGGCAATTAAAAAGCACGGTGACCACTATCATGTCTACCTAGCAGATGGGACAGAGTATCTTACTTACGAAGACCCATCAGCTCTATTTCCTAATATAAAGATAGGAATTTATACAGGAAGCCACGGTCAGCAAAATGCTGGCAAAAGCAAGGCTCAAAAGGTGGCAGAAAATAAAAAGGTAAAAGAAAAACTAGAAAAAGATGACGAAAGAGTTATCAAAATTCTCAAGCATGGGGACCACTACCACATCTATACATCAAAGGGCAACGAATTTGTGACCTACGAAGACCCAAGGAGCCTATATCCAAATGCATCTTATGGAATATACGTTGGTAACCATGGGGATAGGAAAAAGATGATAGCCAAAATCCTTAAAGAAGATAAGGAAATGCAAGCCAAGAAAAAAGCGGCTGGTCTAGAAGATGAGATAGAAAACTCTGATAAACTTAAAGAAGACGACAAGCTGGTAAAGGTAGAAGAAAATAAGAAAACTCATAATGTAGTTAGCATATTAAGACACGGCGATCATTGGCATGTATACACATCAGATGGAAGAGAGTACATAACTTACTCAGACCCATCATCTTCTTATCCAGATGTAGCTGTGGGCACCTACCACGGCAGTCATGGTGACAAAAAAGAAAACCAAGGCAAGGAAAAGCCTGAAGATAAAAACAAGGATAAGAAAGAAAATCAACAAGAAGAAGGTTCAAGCGATGATGTACCAACAAATCCAACAGAAGACAGAAAGACAAGGATAGAAAAGCTTAAGATTTTAAGTGTCCTTGGTCAAAAAGGAGAAGTTGACCGTTATGATATAGTGGAAATTTTAAGACATGAGGACCACTACCATATTTATGACTCAAAGGGCAGAGAAGGCGTAACTTATGAAAATCCTAAAGACCTTTATCCAAAAGCTAGCTATGGTCAATACCAAGGAAGCCATTCAGCTGAGGGCAAAAACAAAGATAAAATCAACTGGCCAGAAGGTATCACAAAAATAGTGGACCATCGTGATCACTGGCATCTCTACAAGGGGGATAAAGAAGTAGCGGTAGTTTATGTCAATCCGAAAGATAGGTACCCAGAAGCTGAATACATCAAAGACTATGTCGATGTTGGAAATGTAGAAGTGGAAGAAAAAGATTTGTTCACTTATGATAGTGTAGATCCTAAAAAGGTTGATGGCATAGAGTCGGTTCTCAATGATAACCTAAGAAGCATGACAGGTTATGGAAAATTGACAGACGGTATCCCAATTATGGGAACTGATGATAAAGAGGGAGAAGTATTTTACTGGCTCCACGGTAACCACTATCACGCTCTAAGCATAAAAGACTTGGTAAAAATGGAAAAGGCTCGTGCTTTTAAAGGATATACTGCAAGAGACGTAGTAGCAACATTGAAATATAAGATTGCTCATCCAAAAACAGACCTAAGTTACAAATCAGATTTAAATATTGACGAGATTAAGGCTTATCTAAAATCCTATTATAAGATAAGTGATGATAGTAGAATTTTTAGTTTAGGTGGAGAAAATATTGATATATACACTGGAGAAGAAACAAATCATTTTCATATAAGTAAATTTGAGAAGAAAAATGGAAAAATATCCTATAAGGAAAATCTACCTAAAATACTCAGTGATAAAGAATTAGAAAAAAAAGAAGAAGAAAAGGAAAAAGAAGAAAAGCAAGATAAGGAAGAGAAGCAGGATAAAGAAAATAATAATAAAACAGAAGAAAAACCATCAAAGGAAAATTCTAACGAAAAAAATGACGGAAAAAAAGATTCTGAAAATAACGAAAAAAATCTAGAAGAAGATGGTCAAAAAGAAAAGGAAAAAGAAGAGCAAGAGAAAGAAAATCAAAATAATGATTTATCGGGTTATGCAAGTAGGGAAGAAGCAGAAAAGGCTGCTAAAAAAGCCCTAGAAAATAACCCTGCAAAAGATTCATACAATCTCTTCCAAGGAGCAAATGGAAGATGGTACTACACCCTAAAGTAAGCTAAGAACGAAAAGAGCACTTAATAGGACTTAAGTGCCAGAATGTCGACAAAGTATATAAACATACGTCATTCCGACAGAGAATCCATTAGGATTCGACGAGGAATCCCATAAATTGCAGGATTCTTCCTCACTTCGTTCGTCTGAATGACATCAGAAAATGACTTTGTCTATAGCCTGGCACTTAAAATAAGACTTAAGTGCTTTTTTATTTGCTTAGTAACTTTTAAATATTTATAGTATAATTTTTTATAAGAAAATCGGGAGATAAATTTTATGGATATAAATTTTAAAAGACAAATAATGAATGATTTTTCGATAGGTGAAGAAGAATTTCACTCAAAAAATAATATTTTTACCCACAACAATCCTTCTGTTGATTTTCTATTTTTTAATAGGGCGGATTTTTCTGCAATTTGCACATCTGGTAAGGTATTTATGAGGGCGGCAAATCCAGACCTTATAAAGAAACTAAGGGAAAAATTTATCGCTTATCAAGGGGCATGGTTTGCTGAGGCAGCTAATATTAGAGAGCTTGAAAAAATTTTGGGCGAATTTGAGATGGGGATTGATAATTTCTTTCCTTTGATGACTTTATCAGATAGGGAAGTGGGGATGAGAGATTTTGATTTTAAGAGGATAGGCAGGAATGAAATCCAAAATTTTAAAGACCTAGCAAGGATGAGCTTTTGTTTTGATGAGGATGATAGGTTGGGACTTGCTTATTATGATGGGGACAGTTTGATTGCCCTTGCAGGTGCATCCTATTCTGGCAAATACCTCTGGGATATAGGCCTAGAGAAATGTAGCAGTGATGATAAGTACCAAGGCCTTGCTGCTTCGCTTTTGAGGAAGCTTTCCTTGCTTATAAGAGAAGAAAATCCAGATATTAGCCCAATAACAACTACCCAATTTTCTCACACCAAGTCGATAAACACTTCTATAAGGGCAGGATATGAGATGAACCTTTGCATTACTGGATCAAAGAAAATACAAGGATAAAAGAGGGCTCCTATCTTGACAAATGGGTCCAAAGAGGTAATTTATAAGAGTAAATAATTTTGGAATATAGCCAAGCTGGTAAGGCACCAGATTCTGACTCTGGAGAGCGTAGGTTCGAGTCCTACTATTCCAGCCAAATTCAAAATCCACCGACAAGAAGTCTGTGGATTTTTTTTAGATTTTTGCAAGATTTCATAGATATTTCTTATCTTATAGTTTTTATCAACAAAAAACCAACCCTCTTAAGGATTGGTTTTGTCTAGGATTTCCTAGCTTGGAATTCTTTTTTTTTAGAAGTCTACCTTTTCTCCGTAGTAGGCTGCGTGGTAGATTTTCTTGATGTCTGCTGGGCTTGTTTGTCTTGGGTTTGTGAGAGTGCAAGCGTCTTTGAAGGCATTTTCGCTCATCTTATCTAGTACCTCTAAGAAGTCTTTTTCTTCTATTATGGTATTTTTGCCATCTTTGATGGTTGCTGTGATACCAACAGCTGCGTTTAATTTTCTGATTTCTTCAGCTATGTCATCAACGCCAAGGATTCTTTCGATTTCGTCATACTTATCGCAAGCTTTCCTGTTGTAGTCGATTATGTATGGTAACATGATTGCGTTAGCTTCTCCGTGGGTTAGGTGGAAGATACCGCCGATTTTGTGAGCCATAGAGTGAACTATACCAAGGGAAGCATTTGTAAATGCCATACCTGCTATACAAGATGCAATGTGCATTTTTTCACGAGCAACCATATCATCACCCTTGTCGTAGGCAGCCTTTAGGTAACCGAAAACTAATTGGATGGCTCTTATAGCGTATGGGTCTGTAAAATCATCTGATGCAGTAGATACGAAAGCCTCAACAGCGTGGGTCATTACGTCCATACCGGTTGCTGCTGTGATTTTTGGTGGCATAGTTGCTGGAATTCTCATATCAAGAAGGGCTACTTCTGGAACAAAGTCTGGGTGAACAAGTGGGTATTTGATTTCTTTTTCTGTGTCAGTAATTACTGAGAAAGCAGTGATTTCACTTGCTGTACCAGATGTAGATGGGATACAAATCATCCTTGCCTTGTTCTTTAATGGTGGGTTGTCAAAATTTGCAAGTCTTTCGAAATCCCATTCTGGGTGTTCATAAAATACCCACATAGCCTTAGCGGCATCCATTGCAGATCCACCACCGATAGCGATAATCCATTCTGGTTCAAATTCAGCCATCTTAGCTCCACCAGCTAGGCAAGTTTTAACAGATGGGTCTGGTTCTACACCATCGATTATCAAAACTTCCATACCAGCTTTTTCTAATTGTTCTTTGGCTTCATCAAGAAAACCAAATCTCTTCATAGAAGATCCACCAGTAACGAGTACTGCTTTTTTTCCCTTGAGGGTAGATAAGTATTCGAGTGCGTTTTCACCATGAACTATGGTGTTAGGAACTGAAAATGTTGTATAAGTCATAAATTCCTCCAAATCTATATTTTGTTAATTAATTAATTAACAATCTACTTTTAATATACTTCTATCTCTACAAATGTAAAGGTTTGCCTTTTGGTAGGATTTAAGATTTTTTTTGCAAGGATTGAATTAGGATACAAAACCTTATAAGTATAACAAAATTAAAGCTCGGAGCAAATAATCATGTCTATCCATGGGAAAAAATCATTTTAAAAGTATAATTAACCATAACTACATTAATACATAAACTAATTAAAGGAGATTTTTATGGGCACATCATTGGCTATGAAAATATTAAAAAAACACTTATTAAGGGGAGAGCTAAAGACTGGCGAAGAGGTTGCCATAAAAATTGACCAGACCCTAACCCAAGATTCTACTGGAACTATGGCATATCTCCAACTCGAGGCTATGGATATTAAAGATGTAGCGACAGAAAATTCTGTGGCTTATATTGATCACAATATCTTGCAAGCAGGTTTTGAAAATGCCGATGACCATGAATTTATAAAGTCAGCTGCCAACAAGTTTGGTATTAGATTTTCTAAGGCCGGTGGTGGAATTTGCCATCAGGTCAACCTCGAACAATTCGCCAAACCAGGCGACACCCTCCTAGGCTCTGATTCTCACACACCAACAGGTGGGGGCATGGGAGAGCTTGCCATAGGCGCAGGTGGTCTTGAAGTGGCTGTTGCAATGGCAAAAGGATTTTATTTTGTGAAGGTGCCAAAAATTTACAGGGTAAAGCTCATTAATTCTTTAAATCCAGCAGCTAACGCCAAGGATGTTATCCTCTATATCCTAGGCAAACTCACTGTAAAGGGTGGCACAGGCTATATTATGGAATATACAGGAGAGGGCGTTAAGTCGCTATCTGTAACAGACAGGGCAACCATTTGTAATATGGGGGCTGAGCTTGGAGCGACAACTTCCATTTTCCCATCAGATGAAAATACTAGAGCATATTTAAAAAGCCAGGGCAGGGAAGAAGATTATTTAGAATTATCAGCTGATCCTGACGCTTTTTATGACGAATCAATAGAAATTGACTTGGCAGAAATAAAGCCTGCTGTGGCAAAACCACATTTCCCAGACCAATATTCTAAGGTAAAAGACCTTGGCAAGATAAAACTAGATCAAGTTGCCATTGGTTCTTGCACAAATTCTTCCTATATGGATTTGATGAAGGTGGCAGACATTCTCGATGGCAGAAAGGTCCACCCAGATGTATCCCTAGTTATTTCTCCAGGATCTGCGACAATACTAGAAAAAATCTCAGAAAATGGGGCTTTGGCAACCATGATTAAGGCAGGGGCAAGAGTCCTTGAATCTGGTTGTGGACCATGCATAGGTATGGGCCAAGCGCCAAGGTCTGGAGGCGTTTCCCTAAGGTCTTTTAACAGAAACTTTAAGGGCAGGTCTGGCACTATGGATGCACAAATTTATCTAGCAAGTCCAGAAACTTGTGCAGCAAGTGCTGTTTTAGGCTATATTGCCGACCCATCTGACCTTGATTATAAAGCGGATTTTGAAAAAAATGTAAATTTCAACCACACAGATGCTTATTTTATAGAACCAGAAAAAGACCTATCAAAGAGAATCAAGGAAACTGTCAAGGGTAAAAACATCAAGCCATTCCCAAGGGCAGAGAAAGCTTGTGATATTGATAAGAAAGTCGTTTATAAGGCTGGCGACGGGATTACAACTGACGATATTTGCCCATCAAACGCTCATCTTTTGCCATTTAGGTCTAATATTGCCTATCTTTCAGAATTTGCGTTCACAACAAAAATTGATGATTTCAAGAAAAGGTGCGAGGAAAATGCTGGGGGCATCATTGTTGCTGGCGAAAATTATGGCCAAGGCTCATCAAGGGAACACGCTGCCCTTCTTCCTTTGTATTTAGGAATTAAGGCTGTTGTTGCCAAGTCTTTTGCGAGAATCCATAGGTCTAACCTCATAAACAATGCCATCCTACCTTTGGTTTTTGAAGATGAAAGTGATTACGAAAAAATTTCTGAATACGGCCATATAAAAATTTCCAACATGGAAAAGTCAATCGAAACTGGCGAATTTATCCTAGAAGATCTTACAAAAAATATAAAAATAAAATTAAGGGGAGATTTTTCCGATAGAGAAAAGGAAATTCTTCTTGAGGGTGGCTACTTAAATTACGCGAAAAACCTAGATTTGGAGGCAAAATGAAAATTACACTTATAAAAGGTGATGGAATAGGTCCTGAAATCACAGCTGCTATGAAAAAAGTTGTCGATGCCTTAAAAATCGACCTAGACTTTGAAGAAATAAATGCAGGTCTTTCTGTTTTTGAAGAAGAAGGGGTCTATATTCCTCAAAGGCTTTTTGATTCTATAAATAAAAATAAAATCGCTATTAAGGGTCCTATTACAACACCGATTGGCCATGGCTTTAGGTCTATAAATGTGGAACTTAGAAAAAAATTCGATCTCTTTGCTAACATTAGACCTATCAAGGCACCAGGACCTCTTGAATTAAAATTTGAAGGGGTCGATATGGTGATTTTTAGAGAAAATACTGAAGACCTTTATGCTGGGGTTGAGGAACAAATTTCCCCAGATGAGGCGCATTCTATAAAAATTATCACCAGAGAAAAATCTGAAAGAATTATCCAAAAGGCCTTTGAATATGCAAAAGCTAATAAAAGAAAAAAAGTTAGCATCATTACCAAGGCCAATATAATGAAACTTTCTGACGGACTATTTCTTGAAGTGGGCAGAGAAGTTGCTAAAAAATTTCCGGATATAGAGTTTGAAGAGCTTTTGGTTGACAATACTGCCATGCAGATGGTGATGAATCCTGGTCGTTTTGACGTCCTTGTGACAGAAAATCTTTACGGAGATATCTTATCAGACCTCGGAGCTGGTTTGGTTGGTGGACTTGGTCTCATGCCCGGGGTAAACAAGGGTAAGGATATTGCGATTTACGAATCTATCCATGGATCTGCTCCTGATATAGCAGGCAAAAATCTAGCCAATCCTATAGCCATGATTTTGACCCTCTGCCTCCTTCTTGACGATATAAATGAAAAGGAAAATGCAGAAAAGATTAGAAAGGCAATCTATAAGACTTTGGTAGATAAGAAAAATTATACCAGAGACTTGGGTGGGGAGAATACCACAACTGGTATGGCTGATGCCATTATTTCAAATCTAGGAATTTAAGATGGATAAGTTATTAGAAGAAAAATTGAAGTTCTATGCTGAGGAAATTGAGGAAGCAACAAGGATTGATAAGGAAATTTACGAAAAATATTCCATAAAAAGAGGTCTTAGGAACAAAAACGGGACAGGCGTCCTTGTTGGGGTGACCAAGGTGGGCGACGTTTGTGGTTATGAAATCAAAGAAGGGGAAAAGTTGCCGGCAGAAGGCGAGCTTTATTATAGGGGTTACCCTCTAACAAGTTTGGTCCATGACATAGAAAGCACTGGAAGACTTGGTTTTGAAGAGGTAATCTATCTTTTGCTATTCGATAGGCTTGCCACAAAAAACAAGCTTGAGAGATTTAAAAAAATCTTAGCAGAAAATCGTAAGCTCCCTCCATATTTTATTGAAGATACCATAATGAAGGTGCCAGGCGCCGATATTATGAATAAGATGATGAGGTCTATGCTTGCCCTCTACACCTATGACGAAAATCCAGACGGGACAGATTCCTTAAATGTCCTAAGTCAGGCCCTATCACTGATTGCTAAGATGCCTTTAATTGCCATTTATTCCTACCAGGTAAAAATCCACAACTTTGACAAGAAATCTTTGATAATCCACAATCCTGATCCGGAAAAGTCAATAGCTGAAAATATCTTGGCCATGCTAAGGATAGACCAGAAATATACAAGCGAAGAAGCTGCAATTTTAGACTTGCTTCTTATTATCCACGCCGAACATGGTGGAGGAAATAATTCTGCCTTTGCAACTCACGTAGTATCCTCATCGGGTACTGATTCCTATTCGGCTATGGCAGCAGGTCTTGCCTCTCTCAAGGGCCCAAGGCATGGGGGAGCTAACATTAAAGTTGCCAAGATGATTGACAATATCAAAGCAAATGTAAAAGACAAGGAAGATAAGCAAGAGATAAAAGAATATCTGGAAAAGATTTTGGATAAAAAAGCCTTCGATGGTGAAGGTTTGATCTATGGCCTGGGCCACGCAGTCTACACCCTATCAGACCCAAGGGCAGTGCTTTTAAAGGAAAAGGCAAGAGAGCTTGCGAAAATTAAGGGCAGAGAAGCTGATTTTGCCTTTGTAGAAAATATTGAAAAAATCGGGCAAAAATTGATTCAAGAAAAATTTAATCGCGCCTACCCACCATGTGCCAATGTCGATTTGTATTCGGGTTTGGTTTATGATATGTTGGGGATACCTCGCGAATTATTCTTGCCAATTTTTGCTATAGCAAGGACTGTCGGCTGGTCAGCTCACAGGTTAGAGCAAATCGCCGATAAAAAAATAATCAGACCCGCCTACAAGTCCCTAAGTGAAATGAAGGATTACATAAGCTTAGATGAGCGAGGTGGAGAGGTTTAAAAGTGTGTCTATCAGCACACTTTTTTTATGATTAAAGTATAGTAAGGGGAGAAGGGAGCGAAAATGAAAGGCAATTTAGAAACAAAAACAAATTCACAAAGGAATATAGGCCTCGATATGACAAGAATTTTGGCGTTTTTGTCTGTTATTGGTGTGCACTTTTTCTTAAATACAGATTTTTATAAAATTCCTGTAAGGGGCAAGCGAATGCTTATCCTAGCGATTATAAGAACAGGTTTTATGGTTTGCGTACCCTTGTTTTTGCTCCTAACCGGCTACTTGGTTTCAGCGAAAAATGTCCCCCTAGAGGCAAAGAGTTTAAAAAAATATTATAAAAAAATCATCCCGATTCTTTTATCCTACGCCCTTGCTATGGCACTAATCTTCGCTATTTTTAGGCTTAGTGGAGATGGGTCCTATACATTTCAAAAGTTGGTTTTTGGCATCCTTGGCTACAAGGAATATTCTTGGTATGTTAATTTATACATAGGTCTTTTCCTCTTAAGTCCGTTTTTGGTAAACATTTGGACAAGTATTAAGGATAAAAAAACTCACCTAATCCTTATTGCAGTTTTCTGCCTTTTGACAGTGGGACCAACAGTTTTTAATGTCAATGACTTAACTAGCTTTAAGGCGATTTTTTCAGCCTACGATGACAATAGGATAAACCATCTCTTGCCAGGTTGGTGGTACAACATTTATCCACTCACATATTTTTTTCTAGGAGCCTACCTTAGGACCTATGTTGACTTTAAAAAAGTAAGGCCAGCAAAAGTTTTTCTTTGTTTTATTTTGATAATTTTTGCATCTGCAAGCTATAATGTTTGGAGGTCGCATGGAGGAGTTTTTCAAATTCGAGCTTGGAATTCTTGGGGAAGTTTGCAAAATACAGCAAGCTCCATTTGCTTATTCGTTTTGATAAACTCCCTAGCACCAGAGGGCGTAAATGAAAAATGTGGAAGATTTTTAGCCTACATATCAAAATTGACCTTCGCAGCCTATGTCGTATCACCAGCAAGTGATAGGTTTGTTTATGGTTTTGTAAATACAAACCTTGGTGGCGTGAAAGCATCTATGACCTACATGCCTATTATAATCCTAACTTCAGCCACCCTAGCCTTGGTTATGGCAGCAGGAGTTGAGTTTATTAAGGGTAAAATTTTAAGTAAATAAAAATCAGTGAAGGCTCTTTTGATTAGAAAATATAAACCAGTTTTAATTTCCTTTGGAAATTAGGACTGGTTTTTTGTAAGGAAATTTTTGTTTTTAGGGCTAAGAGGATTTGAAAGATGAAATGTGGGTTTTATAAAAGGCTATTGTAAAGGCAAGGTGAGTTTTTAAATAACAAAATATAGCACAGAATTCAAAATGAAAGTAGTAAAAGAATATTTAGAATCCAATAGCTCATATAAATCTTTATCAGGTAAATATTGCATGTCATCAGAAATCGTAATAACATGGGTAAATGCATACAAGTCTCGAGGCTATGAAGGACTGAAAACCAAAAAGAGAGGAAAACCTTCGACAATTCCTAAATCCCAAAAGAAATCAAAAAACATTAAAGCAGAATTATCAGCAAACATAACCAATTTATAAGACACAACAGAATTTAAGTATTTAGAAAAAGAAATCTTTATTAATTAATATTGACAAAATCGTTTTCACTCGGTATACTAAAACCTACATAAGCGAAAAAATTTAAACATTAAGGCACAATTATGTTTTGTGTTCGCAAATATTTATTTGGTGATTTTTTATTAAGGAGGGAAATTTATGAGTATTAGTTATAATGAAGATAAGAAGATATTTAGTCTTCATACCAAAAATACTACCTACCAGATGATGGTTGATGAGTTTGGGCATTTGTTTCACCTATATTATGGGCCTTTAAATCATGGTGACATGGATTATTCTATTGGCAAAGTCTATATTCCATTTTTGGGAAATCCTAATGAGGTCAATACTGATAGGTCTTATTCTTTGGATGCTTTGCCACAGGAGTTTCCTACTTTGGGAACTGGCGATTTTAGAAATTATGCCTTAAATATTGAAAATAGCGATCTTTCCCAGTCTTGTAGGCTATTGTTTTATGATTATAAGATTCTAAGGGGCAAATATGAATTGTCAAAGCTTCCTCATATATGGGCGGCAGATGATGAGGCAGAAAGCCTTGAGCTTATATTAAGAGATCCGGTTAGTGATATTGAGGTAAGCCTTTTATATGGATTAATTTATGAAAAGGATGCTATTACTAGAAGTGTAATTATTAGAAACAAGGGCAATAATCCTGTAAAAATCAAGAAGGCTATGACTGCTTGCTTGGATTTTCTAGCAGGTGATTTTGATGTGATTAATTTTTATGGCAAACATGCCATGGAAAGAAATTTTGAGAGAGTGAGTCTTAACCATGGTACTTACTCATTCTCTAGCAGAAGAGGGGCTTCTAGCCACCAGTACAATCCTTGTATGATCTTGGCTGATAAGGATACAAGAGAAGATTTTGGTAATTGTTATGGTATGCTTTTTGTATATAGTGGCAATTTCTTGTGCCAAGTTGAAAAAGACCAAATCAATCAAACAAGAATTCTCATGGGACTTAATGACGAGGAATTTGATTATCCATTGGACTCTGGTGAGGAATTTGTAGCCCCAGAAGTGATTATGTCATTTTCATCCGAAGGATTATCAAAATTATCTAATAATTATCATAAATTATTACTAAATAACTTGTGCAAGTCTAAGTTTTCCAAAGAGCCTAGGCCGGTTTTGGTTAATTCTTGGGAGGCTGCTTATTTCGATTTTAACGCAGAGACAATTGTAAATCTTGCGAAAGAAGCGGCCGACCTTGGAATAGATATGGTGGTTATGGATGATGGTTGGTTTGGTGATAGAAATGATGACAATAGCTCTCTTGGAGATTGGTATGTGAATGAAGAAAAACTGGGGTGCACTCTAAATGAGCTTGTAAATAGGGTGAATGATCTGGGGGTTAAATTTGGTATTTGGATTGAACCTGAAATGATTAACGAAGTAAGTAAGCTTTATGAAAAACATCCTGATTGGGCTATCAAAATTAATGGAAGAGACCCTATACGTTCTAGAAACCAACTTGTTTTAGACTTTTCGAGGAAGGAAATCAGAGATTATATTTTTGAGAAAATATGCAATGTGATAGATCAGGCTAATATCGAATATATCAAATGGGATATGAATAGATCTTTGGATGATGTTTATAGCGGAACTTTGACCTATGATTATGTACTAGGCTTGTATGAATTTTACGAAAGGTTAAGCGAGAGGTATCCGAACATACTTATCGAAGGTTGCAGTGGTGGTGGAGGTAGGTTTGATGCTGGAATAATGTATTATTCTCCTCAAATATGGACCAGCGATAATACAGATGCTATCAACCGAACAAGGATTCAATATGGTTCATCTTTCTTTTATCCAATATCTTTCACAGGATCTCATGTATCCGCTGTCCCTAACCACCAAACAGGAAGAATTACTAGTCTTAAAACTAGAGGCATTGTTGCGATGGCAGGAACTTTTGGTTATGAAATGAACTTATCAAAGCTAGATGATTCTGAAAAACAAATCGTCAAAGACCAAGTAAAGACTTATAAAAAATATGAAAAACTAATTCGCTTTGGAGATTATTATCGATTGTCAAATCCTTTTGAAGATGAAATTGCTGCTTGGATGTTCGTTTCAGAAAATAAGAGTGAAGTCCTAGTTAATCTTGTAAGGATTTATATAGAAGCTAATATGCCTGTTGGCTTTGTTAAGCTTAAGGGTATTGACAAGGACGCTTTCTATATTGACGAGGAAAGTAAAATGACATATTCTGGAGTTGCCCTAATGGAAGTGGGTATTGCTTTGCCAATTTCTAAGTCAGAATATGAGGCACATCAATTTAAGCTTAAAAAAATATAGATAATAATAATTAGAGATTTATAAATAAAAAGGCCTTGCAAGATACATGAGATTTTGCAAGGCTTATTTCCTTTATGGATTTAATAATTAAATTATTATTTTTTCTTGATTCTCTTTCTTGTGTCAAGGGCTACTGTTAAGATTATTAGGATACCCTTGATTATAATTTGTACATAGGAGTTAAGTCCTATGTATAAAAGACCATAGTTTATAACTTGGAGGATGATTGAACCAAGGACTATGCCTGGGATGGTTCCTATACCTCCAGAGAAGGATACTCCTCCTATTAGACAGGCTTCGATGGCGTCTAGGTCGTAGGCATCTCCTGTTGTTGATGTTACAGATCCTAGTCTTGGTCCTTCAAGGAAACCAGAAAGACCGTACATTACGCCAGAGATTATGAAGACTATCATAATTGTTCTTGTAACGTTGATACCAGAAACTTCAGCAGCCTCTGGGTTGCCACCTACGGCAAACATATTTTTACCAAGGACTGTTTTATTCCAGATAAACCACATAGCCACAGATGCTATAGCAGCGTAGATTATGAGGTAAGGAAATTGTAATTCAGTACCAGGTATTTGGAAACCACCCCTTACGAGGTTGGCGTATCTTTCGTCAAAACCACCGATTGGTTGAGGACCAAATGGGTTGGCTGCGATGAATAATTGGAGGATACCAAAGATAGCAAGTTGGACACCTAGAGATGATATAAAGGCGTGGAGTTTAAGATATGCTACTCCAAAACCATTTATAGCTCCACAGATAGAACCAATTGCGATTGCTGCCAAAAGTCCAACTATAATTGATGGATTTTGTATATTTGGGAAGAATTTTTGGGCAAAGCCTGGTGACTGCAAGAGAGCGCCAGCTATGGCTGCTGTAAATCCTACTATCCTACCTGCTGAAAGGTCTGTACCTGCTAGGATTAATAGACCACCAGTTCCTAGGGCTATGAAAAGCCTGGTTGAGGTTTGGGATAGGATATTTAGAATGTTTTTTGGGTTGGTTATAAAGGTCGGATCAACTATGATTATGCCAGTTATAAGGGCGGCGATTATGATGATCAGAGCGTTATTTAACATAAACTCTTTAAAATTAAAAGGTTTTTTATTTTCTGTTTTTTCCATTTTTTTCACCTATACATACTTAGCCTGTAAAGCCATTATCTTTTCTTGGGTTAAGTTTTCGTCGTTTCTTTCTATGCCAGCAAGCCTGCCGTTACTCATTACCATAATCCTATTGCAGACCATTTGTAGTTCTGCCATTTCTGATGAGATAAAAAGAACTGACTTGCCTTCTTTGGCGAGTTGTCCAATTAGCTTATAGATTTCATATTTGGCGCCAACATCAATACCACGGGTTGGTTCATCTAAGAGGAGCACATCTGGGTCTGTCAATAACCAACGTCCGATTATTACTTTTTGCTGGTTGCCACCAGATAGGTTCATAATCTTTGTGGATTGGCTTGGAGTTTTAACTTCCATTGATTCAATGACCTTGTTTGTATCTTCTTTTATGGCCTTGTCGCTAACTATGGAATGTTTGGCGTATTTTTTGATGTTAGCAATGGTTGCATTAAGCCTTATAGCTGCATAAGGAAAGATGCCAGTTGCCCTTCTTTCTTCTGTAACAAGGGCAAAACCATTTTTGATAGCTTCGATCGGATCCTTATTTTCTACTTCCTTGCCATGGATAAAAATTTGTCCACTCGCCTTTTGTCTTAGGCCAAAGATAGTTTCAACTAGCTCTGTCCTTCTTGAACCAACAAGACCAGCTATACCGAGGATTTCACCTTTTTTCAAATCAAAACTAATGTCTGTGACTGTTGGTTTATACTTGCCTGTAAGATTTTTAACTTCAAGCATGACCTCGTCTTTTATATACTCGTCAGTTTTAAGGTTTGAAGCATCTATTTTTCTACCTACCATTAGCTTTATGATTTCATCCTTGCTAAGCTCGCTAGCAGGTTTACAATCGATAAACTTGCCATCACGCATGACTGTTACAAAGTCAGAAATAGAAAGAATTTCTTCCATCTTGTGAGAAATATAGATGATTCCTACGCCTTGTTTCCTAAGTTTATTTATAATTTCAAATAATTTGTCAACCTCAGACTCTGTAAGAGAACTGGTTGGCTCATCTAAAACTAGGATTTTGGCGTCATAGGAAACAGCCTTGGCTATTTCTATTAGCTGTCTTTCAGCAACGGAATATTTACCAATAATCTTTTTTGGATCAAAGTTTAGACCAAGCTTATCAAACAAGTCTTGGGTTTCTTGGTTCATTTTCCTGGCATCAACTATGCCATACTTATTAGGGAACCTGCCGAGCATGATATTTTCTGCGACAGATCTCATAGACACTTGGTTTAGTTCTTGGTGGACCATGGCAACCCCACTATCTAGAGCATCCTTAGGGTCCTTGTAGGAAACTTTTTTGCCGTCTATGTAAATTTCACCTGAATCTGGAGTATAAATGCCGAAAAGGCACTTCATGAGGGTAGATTTACCAGCACCATTTTCCCCCATCAAGGCATGAACGGTGCCTCTCTCTAGGGAGAAGTCTACCTCGTCTAGGGCCTTGACACCTGGGAAGGTCTTGGTAATTTTTCTCATTTCTAATAAATTACTCATATCTTCCTCTCTATAATAATTCAGAGGCAAGGAAAAACCAATGCCTCTGAATAATCAACTATTATTTGCCTGTGTAGATTTGATAATCAATTCTGATTGATTTTTTATCTGCTCCAAGTTTATATTCTGTTCCTTCAATGAAGTCGCCGTTTCCTAGTCTATTTTTCATTGTTGTGATAAGTGCTTTTGCCATACCTTCAGCGTCTTGTTTAACAGTACCAGCCATTGTTCCCTTGTCGATTTCTGCAACAGCAAGGTCTGTAGCGTCTACACCAACAACTACCATATTGTCTTTTGATGAGCCAGTATTCATACCAACTGCTTGAAGAGCTGAGATAGCACCGATTGCCATACCGTCGTTATTAGCTATAACTGCATCGATATTATCTTGGTTGGTTTGTAGCCAAGTATCCATAGCTGTTTTAGCCTTATCAGTATCCCATTTACAATCTTGGAAAGCAACTTCTTTAACCTTGATGCCATTTTCTTCAAGAGTTTTAACAGAAAATTCTGTTCTTGCTTGAGCTTCTGGGTTATCAAGACCACCGTTAAGCATAACGTAATCTAAAACGCCATTTTTATTTCTATCCATGTCGCCTTTTTTCCAAAGATCTGTAAGGATTTGACCTTGCATCTTACCAGCTTCTGGAGCATCTGTACCGATGAATAAGAAATCTTTTAGGTCTTCTTCCTTCATAGAAGCAGTCATATCTCTGTTAAAGAATGCTGTTGGAATACCGCTTGCTTTGATTGTTTCCATAGCTGTTGGAGCTGCAGAAATATCAACGATATTCATAAAGATTCCATCAACGCCTTGGGCGATAACATTGTTAAGTTGGTCAGTTTGGGTACCTTGGTTATTTTGACCATCTTGGTAAACAAGTTCGATAGAATCATCTTCTTCGTCAAGTTTTTCTAGTTGTTGACGAACAGAAGCGATATAGGTATCAGAACCATTGTAAAGTAAAACTGCTATTTTTTTAGCCTTACCATCTGATTTAGCTTCTTTGCCTTCTTCAGCTTTTTCTTCAACTTTAGCTTCTTCCTTGCCTTCTTCAGCTGGCTTCTTAGAACCACAGCTTGTAACTCCAAGCGACAAAGCCATCACTAATGCTAAACTTGCGAATTTTCTAATATTCATAATTCCCTCCTGTGAATATTATAATAACGATTTCCCTATTGTCATAAAATTGTTAAATGGAATCGTTCCAACCTAGCAAAACGTTTTTTGTTTGCTATTGTATTTTAAATATATACTATTTACAAATTTCTGTCAACACTTTCTGACAATAATAAACATGAAGTTTTTCTAGAACCAGGCATAACATGTAAATCAAGTGATTTGAAGATGTAGTATTAAAAACTATGTGATTACAAGGATCAGTAGGTAAAAATTAAGAAAGCTAAATTTAAATGTTAGAAAACAGAATAGAAAGTTTTAAGGAAATCAAGAGAAACAAAAAAATAAAAACAATGCTTAATTGTTAAAAAATGGGTAAATATTAAATGAGAAAAAAGATAAACGTTTTTATTGACAAGCTGAGTTTTGAGTATATATTAATATCGAACAAAAGCAAACACAAACAAACAAAAAGGAGGCAATATGAGCAAGGATATTTATTTGGGAGTAGACGGTGGAGGCACAAAAACAGCCTTTATTCTTGAAAAAGATGGAGAAGTTTTTTTGCACAAGGAAGGCACTATTCACCTAAGCCAGATCTCTAGAGAAGAATTTAAGAAAAGAATAGGTAACGCTGTAGAAAACCTTACCAAACAAGCTGGAATTAGTAGTGATGAGATCGCCTACACCTTTGTATCTGTGCCAGGCTATGGTCAGTACCCAGAAGATGAAGCTTTTATAGATGAAAGTCTAAGAGAAATTTTAGGAACAGACAATTTTAAGGTCGGCAATGATTGCCTAAATGCTTGGGCAGGATCCTTAAATGCTAAACCAGGTATAAACTTAATCTTAGGCACAGGATCAATAGGCTTTGGACTTGATGATAAGGGCAATTCTCTAAGATGTGGTGGTTGGGGTCCACTAATAAGCGATGAATCAAGTGGATACTACCTCGGTAATGAAGGAAGAATTAAAAATCACCGATGATTTTGAAATAATTCCTATGGCTGAAGGCATGACTAGGGACGAGTTGGCAAGTGTTAGTAAAATTTTAGGAAAACTTATCGAAAACAAAGATGAATGTGCCCTAGAACTCATAGACAAGGCGGGCTATGAAGCTGCACTTACAATCAATACCCTAGCAAAAAATTTAAACTTTGATGGAAAAGTCCTAGCATCATATTCAGGTGGTGTTTTCAACCTAGGGGAGGCCTTAATAGGAAAAATTAAACAATACCTAGACTCAAACATAGACCTCGTTAAACCTTACGCCGACCCAACCCAAGGCGCTTTGATATTGGCGAAAAAGTTTTTCCAAGAAAATAAGTAAAGATAGTAAAAAGTATCTTGACAAAAAAAGCGATTACTTGTATACTGAAAACGAACAAAAACGATAAAAACAAAACACAAATAAACAAAAGACGAAAGGAAGAAATGTTGAAAAATTATTTTCCAAAAGGTTTCTTGTTGGGCTCAGCAGCGGCTGCTTATCACAACGAAGGTGCTTTTGATCAAGATGAAAAGGGAATGATGGTTGCTGATGTATTGCCTCATTCACCTCTAGACGGGAGAGATGACAATCCAGATACCTTCAACCTTAAACACCTCGGAGTGGATTTTTATAATAGATACAAGGAAGATATAAAACTTTTTGCCGAAATGGGACTTAGGGCTTATAGGACTTCGATTTCTTGGGCTAGAATTTTCCCTAAGGGTATAGAAGAAAAGCCGAATGAAAAAGCCCTAGCCCATTATGACGATATGCTTGATGAGCTAATCAAAAATGGAATAGAACCAATTATTACCATCACTCACACAGGTGAAACTCCTCTCTATTTGGCGGATGAGTACGGTGGATTCTTAAATAAAAAAGTAATCGACTACTATATAAAATACGTAAAAACAATAGTCGGAAGATACCATACCAAGGTTAAATATTGGCTAACGTTTAATGAAATAAATATTTCTAGCGACCAACCATTTTTCCATTTAGGTGTCAGTGATGATTTGATAAAAAAAGACCCACAAGCCAAGGAACAACTTATTTTTAATACCTTTCTAGCCTCTTCAAGGGCGATAAAGGCTATTAAGGAGATAGATGAAAACGCTTTGGTTTCGCAATCAACAGCTATAGGTCCAATTTATCCATATTCTATGGATCCAAATGATAACCTAAGTGCTTATTTTGATAATAGAAAGATGCTTTTCTATCCGGAAGTACACGCGAAAGGAAAATATCCGGCTTGGAAGATAAAAGACCTTGAGGATAGGGGTATAAAGCTAGATGCTAGCCCAGAGGAATGGGAAATCATTAAAAATAATACAGTTGATTTCTTAGCTTTTTCTTACTATATGTCAGGTTTAAGCAAGGCAAATAGTGATAATGGTGAAAAAACCTACTCAAATGAAATGACTAAGCTTAAGAATCCTTACATTTCCTATACAGAATGGGATTGGCCAGTAGACCCAGTAGGTCTTAGGATTTTGGCTAATATGCTTTGGGATAGTTATCAAAAACCACTTATGGTTGTTGAGAATGGCTTTGCCAAAATAGAGTCACTCACTAAGGGAAAAGATGGACAGTTGACTGTAGAAGATGACTACAGAATTGAAGTTCTTAGAGAGCATCTCTTGGAATTAAACAAGGCCATGGGTGATGGAGTCGAGTTTTTAGCCTACACAAATTGGGCTGTAGAAGACTTTGTATCTGGCACAACAGGCACTATGAAAAAAAGATGGGGTTTTATCTATGTGGATAGAAATGACGATGGCTCAGGAAGTCTTAATAGATATAAGAAAAAAAGTTTTTACTGGTATAAAAAAGTGATTGAAACCGAAATGGATTTTTTATTTGAAAAAGACTATTTGGAAAAAATATAAGGAGGTAGTATGAAAGTATTTCTAGCATCCGATATGGATGGAAAAGGTCTAAAGGACGCCCTTGTCGAAGAAGTTAAAAGGCTTGGTTACGACTATGAGGACCTAACACAAGAAGGTTTTGATCTAGTTGATAGTTCAAATGCTGTTTGTAAAAAATTGCTTGAGGTTGATGGCATGTTAACATCAGGCTCAGATGACCAATCAGTAGGTGTTGTTATCGACAAATATGGAGCAGGTTCATATATGGCTTGTTCTAAACATAAGGGAATGATTGCTGCAGAAGTTAGCGAGGAGAGGTCAGCTCTTATGACAAAAAGACACAATGGTGCAAGAATCTTAGTTATGGGTTCTGCTATAGTAGGTGAAGAACTTGCTAAATCATGCTTAAGATCATTCTTATCTCATGGTTATGACGGTGGCCGTCACCAAATAAGAATTGATATGCTAAACAAAATGCTTTAAGGGGGTCTTTTATGAAAATAGCTTTAGGATGCGATCATATAGTAACAAGTCTTAAGATGCAGGTATCAGACCATCTTAAGAGTTTAGGACATGAGGTCTACGATGTAGGATGCTACGATAATACTAGGACCCACTATCCAATATATGGAAAAAAAGTTGGAGAGCTTGTAGCTAGTGGCGAATGTGACCTAGGAGTTGTGCTTTGTGGTACAGGTGTAGGTATAACAACATCAGTAAACAAGGCTTTTGGCACTAGATGTGCCCTAGTAAGGGATGTGGAAACAGCAAGAGCAGCTAAAAGAGAATTAAATGCCAACGTAATAGGCTTCGGCGGCATGATAGTAGGCAAGGACCTAGCTCTTGAAATAGTTGATGGTTTCTTGGAAACAGAATATGAACCTAGCCCAGACAGAGAAAAAATAATTGAAAAGATTATGGCAATCGAAGAATCCTACAAGGATGACAAGGCAAAACAAGTGAACAACCCAGAATTCTTTACAGAATTTATTGAAAAATGGGATAGAGGCGAATATCACGATTAAGCAAAGGAGAAAAAAATGTCAAGCGAAAAAAATTTAACAAGACAAGATATAGGAATGATAGGTTTTGAAATTGTAGCCTATGCAGGAGATGCAAGAAGTTCGCTACTTGAAGCTATTAAATGTGCTAAAAGAGGTGAATTTGAAAAAATTGATGGACTTGTAAGGGATGCTCAAGAAAATTTGAATATTGCTCATGCTAAGCAAACCGAAATGCTTGCTTTAGATGCTCAAGGCAAGGAGCTTGAAATCGGCTTTATTATGATTCACGCCCAAGATCATTTGATGACAAGCATTTTATTAAAAGATATCGTTTATGATTTATGTGAAATTTATAAGAGATGATTTTTAGGAGTGAATGATGAATAGTGTAGTTAAACAAATAAAAAAATGGCAGCCTTATTTTGATGCTTTTGCAGCAAATAAGTATGTTAGTGGAATGAGGAATGGTCTTATATTACCAATGTATGTACTTATATTTTCTAGTATATTCATGGTAGTAACATATGTACCAAATATTTGGGGATTCCATTGGCCAGAACATATAGAAATGCTGTTATTAAAACCATATGACTTAACAATGGGTATTTATGGTTTAATTGTCGCAGCAACAGTTGCAAAAGCCTTTACTGACATATTAAATCAAGAACAAAAACCGGAAAAAAAGATTAGCCCAGTTGCAACAATGGTAACAACCTTATCAGCATTTTTGATTTTACTAACAGATCCATCAGAAGGTTCGTTATCAACAAGCTTCTTGGGTGCATCAGGGATGATAGTTGGAATTATTTTAGGTCTTACAATTCCAAATATTTATAAATTCTGTATTAATAGAAATTTAACAATAAAATTACCTAAAGAAGTTCCACCAAACCTATCAGAATCATTTGCAAGCTTGATTTCCTATGGTTTAGCAATATTAGTCGTATGGGTATTTGATATTGCTTTTAGAAGTTTTACAGGTGGACAAAATATTGGTGAAGTTTTACTTGCAATTTTGAATCCAATATTTAGAGCTGCAGAATCATACGTTGGTATGGGAATAATTTACGCTGCTACAGCATTTTTCCAATTTTTAGGAATGAACGGACCAGATATTGTATTTCCAGCAGTAAAACCAGCAATGTTCCAATTTTTAGCTGAAAACCAAGAATTATATAGACAAGGTTTACAAGCATCACACGCAATGACAAATTCATCTTATGACATGGCGGTTGCTTTTGGAGGAACAGGTGCAACCTTAATGGTAACATTAATGTTCGCATTCCTTTCTAAATCTGAAAAGAATAAAGCGGTAGGAAAGGCAGCTATAGTTCCAGTACTATTTAATGTAAATGAACCAATAACATTCGGCGTGCCTCTTATATTAAACCCAATGTTCTTAATACCATTTATATTGACACCAGTAGTAAATACTTTCTTGTTAAAATTCTTTATAAGTGGTTTGGGTATGAATGGTTTCATAATGGAAGTTCCATGGACAACACCAGGTTTTATTGGAACAATTCTAGGAACTAATTTCCATCCACTCTCTTTTGTTTTGGTTTTAGTTGTAATGGTGACAAATAGTTTACTATATTATCCATTCTTCAAAGCTTACGATATTGAGTCTGTAGAAGAAGAGGCAAAAATGGATAAAGAAATAGAAACATCTGAAAAAGAAGAAGTTGTTTTAGATAGATCAAAAGTAAAAAATGATAAAATAAATGTATTAGTTCTTTGCGCTGGTGGCGGTACAAGTGGAATGCTAGCTAACGCTTTAAATGATAATAAAGATAAGCTAAAAGAAAAGTATGGCATAGAATTTTCTGCCAGAGGCGGACACTATGGCCAACACAATGAGTTTATGAATGACACAGATATTGTAGTTTTAGCACCACAAGTAGCAAGCTTCCTTGAAAACATGGAAAAAGAAGCAAGTAACTATGGCATTAAAGTTATTGCAACTAAAGGTGCAGAGTATATTAAATATACAAGGGATAGTGAGTCAGCAGCAGAACTTATTATAAAAGAACTTAACAAGTAAAAGATAGGAGATAAAATGACAAAACAATTTCCTGATGACTTTATGTGGGGCAGCGCATCTGCTGCCTACCACTTCGAGGGTGGTTTCGATAAAGACGGCAAAGGCTTAACAGTTCAAGATGTAACTCCACACGGTGCTAGAGGAATAATAACTAATGGTCCTACTGAAGATAATTTAAAACTTAGAGCAGCTAATTTTTATGAAAACTATAAAGAGGATATAAAACTTTTTGCAGAAATGGGCTTTAAAGCATTTAGAACATCAATTTCTTGGGCTAGAATATTCCCTAATGGAGATGATGAAACTCCAAATGAAAAAGGCCTACAGTTTTATGATAATGTATTTGATGAATTACACAAATATGGAATTGAACCGATAGTAACTTTAGCTCACTATGAAACACCACTATCTCTAGTGGAGAGATATAATGGTTGGATGAATAGAGATTTAATTAAAATCTTCGAGAAATATGCTGTAACAGTATTTGAAAGATATAAAGACAAGGTAAAATATTGGATTACTTTTAATGAAATAAACTCTATGTTTGAAACACCTTTTATTTCGGGGGGTATAAAAACACCGGAAAAAGAATTAACACCAAGTGATTTATATCAGGCATCTCATCATCAATTAGTAGCGAGTGCATTGGCCACAAAAAGAGCCAGGGAAATAAATCCTGATTTCAAGGTTGGATGTATGATTTCGGCAAAAGGAGTATATCCTTTGCGTCCAAATCCAGATGATGCAGTTCTTGAAATGCAAAAGAAAGATGAATTAGATTTCTTTACACATGTTCACGCAAGAGGGGAATATCCTTATTATATAAAAAGAGTTTTCGATGAAAACAATATAAAATTAAACATAACCGATGAAGATAGAAAATTGCTAAAAGAAAACACGGTGGATTATATATCGCTAAGCTACTATAGGTCAGTTTGTGTAACTAGTCTAGAAGGTAAAGGATATGAAGATATAAGAGATGTAGATGAAGACACATTCACAATAAAAGAGGTTCTAAACCCAACTCTAAAGACAAGTGAGTGGGGATGGCAAATAGATCCTGTTGGATTTAGGATAGTATTAAATCAAATTTACGATAAGTATGAGTTGCCGATATTTATAGTAGAAAATGGTTTGGGAGCAAAAGATAAGTTGGAAAAAGAAGATGGAAAAGTTGTAATCCATGATGGTTATAGGATTTCTTATTTAGAACAACACATTAAAGAGGTGTACGAAGCTATTTTAGATGGTGTTAAAATAATAGGATACTTATCTTGGGCAGCTATGGATGTTGTAAGCACAACAGAAGGTTCAATAGACAAAAGATATGGATTTATTTATATAGATTTGCAGTCAGACGGAACCGGAAGTCTAGAAAGATATAAGAAAGATAGCTTTTATTGGTATAAAAAATTAATATCAACAAAGGCAAACTCAATATTAGAATAGGTTTATTATGGAAGCTATTAAAGGAAGATTAGGACTTATTCTTGTAGCATTAATATGGGGCTCTGGCTTTGCAGCCAGTGCCCTTGCTCTAGAAAGTTTTAATACAAACCAAATACTTGCACTGAGATTTTCAATAGCGTTTTTGATTTGCTTGCTAGTATACAAAAATGATTTAAGATTAATGAACTTTAATGTTTTAAAAAGAGGTATAATAATTGGTATATTTTTATTTTTAGCCTTTATGTTTCAAACAATAGGGCTAAAGTACACTACTGCAAGTAAAAATGCATTTCTAACTGCTGTTAATATTGTAATAGTACCTTTTCTAAGTTTCATTATACTTAGAAAAAAAGTAGAAAAACAAGAATTGTTAGGTGCGCTTGTTACTTTATTCGGTATAGCTTTGTTATCCTTTGACTCCTCGGGGATTGGCGGAATAAATAAGGGTGATATTTTAACCTTGGTTTGTGCTATATTTTTTGCATTGCAAATTTTTTACACAGACTTTCATGTTAAAGATGTAAATCCTGGAATTATTATGATTGGGCAAATGGGAACGGCTGCTTTTTTATCTTGGATACTTGTGTTAATAAAAAACGATATGAATATGGGAATTACTATAGATAATATTAAGCCAATATTATACCTTGGAGCGGTAAGTACTATGGTTGCATATGGAATACAGACTTGGGCACAAAAGAGAGTGAGTAGCACAGAAGCGGCTGTAATCTTATCAACAGAAGCGTTTTTTGGGATGTTAGCATCAGTAATAATATTGAATGAAAAACTATCTCTAGGTATTATTATAGCTGCAATATTGATATTTACAGGAGTGGTAATAGTCCAATACAAACCTAGAAATAAATCTAGTTGTAATTAATTTTAGAAGGACCAAATGTTAAAAGAAGAAAGACAAAAAATAATTCTAGACAAGCTAAAAGAGAATAACATTATTCAAGTCTCACAGATGACAGACCTTCTAGATGTTACTGACATGACTATTAGGCGTGATTTAAAGGAGCTTGAGGATAGAAATCTCCTCGTGAGGATTCATGGAGGAGCTAGCAAAATCGAAAAGGCCCGTCCCAGGGAGTTTTCTAATGAAGAAAAACGTCTCAAAAATAGGGAATTGAAGCTAGAGATTGCCAAAAAAATTGGCGAGCTTCTATTGCCAGAGCAAAATATTTACCTGGGCGCGGGAACTACTATAGAATATGTAAGCGAATTTCTTGGAGATAAGAATCTTAATATTTTTACTAATTCACTTTATCTTTTTAGGAAATTAGTCTTTCTCGATAATGTGAATATCAAGTTGATTGGAGGAGAGTTTAGGAAGGTCACAGGTGCCTTTGTCGGTGCTCTTAGCCTTGATCTCGTATCAAAAATGAGGTTTAACCAAGCCTTTATAGGTGTAAACGGTATTAATAAAGGCAAGGCCTACACCTACAGCCCAGAAGAAGGAATTTTGCAGAAGATGATTTTGGATAATTCCTTTGATAGGTACTTGGTGAGATTGAAAAATATACGGAAATAATTAGATAAAATTAAAAAAAGCCTTATAATAATGGTAGTGACCATTTAATATAAAAAGGAGAAAAAATGATATTAACTATTACAGCGAATCCTTCTGTAGATATGTCCTATCAGCTTGATAAGATTAATATAGACGGTGTCACAAGGACTGATAAGGTTATCAAACACGCTGGTGGCAAGGGTATCCATGTTGGTTATGTCCTTCATGATTTGGGTGCAGATGTTGTCCACTCAGGTTTTGTCGGAGGCAAGCTTGGTGAATTTATAGAAGAAGGTCTCGAACAAAGAGGTCAAAAATCAAAATTCATTAAGATAAAAGAGCCAACTAGAAATTGTCTTGCAATCCTTCACGAGGGAAAACAGACAGAAATCCTTGAGGCAGGTCCAACTATTAGCCAGGCTGAAAGAGAAGAATTTATAAGAAAACTCGACGATATAAGCGCAGGTTGCTCTGTAATTTCCATGTCAGGGTCCCTACCAAAGGGTCTTGATTCAAGTTTTTATGAAGAAATCATAGCCTACGCAAAAAGAAACTGAAGTTGCAGATCTTTTGGGCGAGGAAATAAGCAAAGACAATATAAAAGACGCTCTAACAAAAGCTCCTCTAAAGGATATTGAATACGTAATTGTATCTCTTGGTTCTCAAGGAGCAGTAGTAAAGGCAGGAGACAGAGTCTTTAAGGCAAGTGTGCCAAAAGTTGTCGCAATCAATCCTGTTGGAAGTGGAGATTCATCCCTTGCAGGGGCGATTTTTGCTATAGACAAAGACAAAAGCCCAGAAGAAGTAATTAAAACATCAATGACATGTGGACTTTTAAATGTTTTAACAGAGGAAATAGCCCACATAGAAATAGAAAAGTTTGACGAGTATTTTGAAAAAATTCAAGTAGAGGAGATAAAATGAAAATATCACAAGAAAAATTAGCAAACCTAAAAAAATTAGTAAATGAAGACGGAGCCATAGCAGCCCTAGCCATAGACCAAAGAGGATCTATGGAAAAAATGATGGAAAAAGCAAACTCAAGCCTAAACAACGTAGAAGGCATAGGAAGCTACAAGGAACTAGTATCAAAAGAACTAACTCCATATGCA
>QWCH01003789.1_pt1 | contig 31512 bp, 28 predicted proteins | sample 1972671 | NCBI WGS metagenome assembly QWCH01 (sample SAMN09866713, study PRJNA288562) | Human gut metagenome isolate term3_stool, whole genome shotgun sequencing... | isolation source: gut | host: Homo sapiens | place: USA: California
CGTGGATGCAGTGCGGGATGCTTTGCGGGAGACGATGCCGGTCTTTCTGGCAGGGTGCATGACCGGGATGGCGCAGAACCCCGCCGCTGTTTCTCCCCAGCTTGTAAAAGAGCCTGTGAAGGACAGCATCAACTGGGATTTTGTGGGTGGCTGATATGCCTGTGCGGACTTTACAGGAATGTCTGGACGAGTTTGTGGCAGAGCGCCCGCTCCAGCCGGATGAATACCCCGATGTTGTCAGTGGGCTTTCCTACTGCAAACGCTGCCACTCTCCGCGCAGAACACGGCAGGTGCTGTTCGGGAAAGAAAGAATCCTCCCGATAGTGTGCAGATGCCGGATGGAAGATGCTGCTTTTGTTCAAAGCGGCGGCACAAACGGCAATAAGCAGCGGCAGAATTTCAGCCCCAAAACGCAGACACCCAAGAACGTCTGATTTTCACACCAAAAGGAAGAAAGCATGACCGAAGATGAGAAAAAGTTGATACAGGCACGGCACAGGCTGGAAGCTGTGCAGGCCCGCAACCGCGTACAGGAGCGCAAGGAGCGAACTCGCCGACTTATCCAAGAGGGCGCGATACTGGAAAGCGTATGGCCGGAGGTACGCGACATCCCGATGGCTGACTTGCCCCGCAAGCTGCACGACAAACTGAGCAATGCCCCGTGAGGGGCAGCTCTCCCTCACCGAAGTGCGCACTTACTCACCACCGGCAAGCCGGCGGTGGTATGTGCGCCCTCTGCGGAGGGGAGAGATTGTTGAGGAAGTGATGCCGCATAGCTATCTATCATTTTGAGTCAAAAATCATCAGCCGTGGGGCGGGGCGCTCTGCTATTGCAGCCGCAGCCTACCAGAGCGGCGAAAAGCTGTACAACGATTATGACGGCCTTACCCACGACTACACCAAGAAAGGCGGTGTTCTCTATACCGAGATTCTACTGCCGCCCCAAGCCCCGACAGCGTGGAAAGACCGCCAAACCTTGTGGGCGGCGGTAGAAACTGCCGAGAAAACCAAGGACAGCCGCCTTGCCCGCCAGTTGATTGTTGCCCTGCCGATAGAACTGGAGCTGGATGATTGGCTGCTGCTTCTGCGCGGCTTCATCCAGATGGAATGTGTGGACAAGGGTATGTGCGCAGACTTTGCCACCCATGACCCGGATGGGCATAACCCTCATGCGCACATTATGGTGACGATGCGTCCATTGGATGCCCACGGAAAATGGCAGAGCAAAACGCAAAAAGAATACCTGTGCCGCAAAGCCGATGAGGAGCGCGGCTTTACAGCACAGGAGTTTTTGCAGGCAAAAGAGGACGGCTGGGAAAAGCAGTACAAATACAGAAGCGCAGCGGGCGTGTCGGCGTGGCTGACGCCCACACAGGCCGCCCGTGAGCCGGGGTGGGAACGCTGCTCGAAGCAGCCGAAAGCGGCGAAATTCGGGCGACAAAACCCGCTGTGTGCGCGTTGGAACAGCCCGGAGCAACTGCTGGATTGGCGAGAAGCATGGGCAGATGCAGTGAACCGCGCACTGGAAGAAAAGCAGCAATCTGCCCGTGTGACCCACCTAAGCCACGCGGCGCTGGAACTGGACGAGCAGCCCACAGTGCATGAGGGCAGCCAAGCCCGCAGCCTTGAGTTGCAGGGCATCAAGGCAGACCGCTGCGAACTGAACCGCCAAATCCGCGTGGACAACAAGCTGCTGCGGGAACTGAAAGCCCAACTTGCCAAGCTGTCCAAGGTCGTTGAAAACACTGTAGAGCATATTGCGGAAACGCTGGAACGGCTGCGCAGCAGTTTGATAATGCTGCAATACCGCCTGTTGGTGAACCACAAACAGGCGGACACATGGGAACGGCAGGTCAACTATTACCGCCCGATTCTGCAAGATTATCATGCGGTAACACAACAGCTCTCTGACAAGAAATCCGAGCAGGAGCAGCTGCAAACAAACCGCAATGCCTTGTCTCCGCTACAAATCACCCGGTGCCGCCAGCTTGCCGAGCAAATCGCTGCACTGACTGAGGAAATCGAAGAACTCCGCAGCCGACAGGCCATGATTCTGCACAACCTCGACTGCAAGAACAACAGCGAAGCCCAGCGCTTCGGCAGTTACTTGGACAAGCTGGAAGAAATGAAGGAGAAGCGGGCAGCGCAGCGTGAAAGCCTTGTGCAGCAGCTTTCTGCCACCACAAAACAGTACCTTGGAATTGAGAATACGATTCAGCCGGAGGCTGTTGATGCTGTTCACCAACAGCGTATTGCCTTACGGCCAATCATCGCCATCGAACGAGAACGGACGCTATACCGCGAAAGCCGTGTTGATGATACGGCAATCTCGCTTGCGGAAAAAATCGTAGATACAGAAATCGAGAATGTTTACAGCACCCCTAAACAGCAGAACATTTCCCAAAGCCATAACGAAAAATTCCGATAAAAGGCCAGCGGCGACTTTCGCAAAGAAAGCCGCCGCTGTTGTCAAAATGGATACTCTTAGAATTTTCCGCCGGAACTGCCGCCGAAGCCGTCGCTGTCGGTACTCGAGCCGCTCGAGCTGCTCGAGCTGTCGTCCTTGACGGGGTCGTACGTTTCGGTCTCGGTGGTGTGGGTGTAGGTGTCCTCCACCACGGACAGCGCCAGACCCTCGGCGGGCATGTAGGCGTTGGCATGGGTCTGCTCGTTGGCAGTTTTCATCTGCGCATAGAAGATGCCGCAGACAATACACGCTACAGCCAGCGGAATGACAAACACAAACACCCACTTGATCCAACCCTTGGCGGGGTCGTTGCCGCTGTCCAGCGGTGCACCCTTTTCGGCATAGAAATCAAGCGTGTCAGCGCACATTCCTATGTAGGTTTCGGAGGCCTTGTAATACGATCCGTCCGAGAGCATCGGCACGATCTTATCTTCGATCTGCGCGATGCGGTAGTCGGTAAAGGCGGTCACGCCGCCGCCGTAGGTGATGGTAACATAATCGCGGGAATCCAGCGCGATCAGGAACAGGATACCGCTTTTGCCCTCGCCGTAGCCAAGGTCATAGTCGCGGTACCAATCCTTGGCAAACTCGCGCACGTTCTGCCCGCCGATGTCAGACACCGTCAGCAGGTAGACGTTGACACCGTGTCCGGCACTGGCGTCCTGCGCCTTTTGTTCCAATTCAGCGGTCGCTTCGGGTTTGAACAGCTCGTAGGTGTCCATCACCAACGGCATTTCGGCAAACGCCGGTACGGCGCAGAGCAAGCACAGCACCAGTGCCGTAAGCAGAGAAAACAGTTTCTTTTTCATACTCTGTTTCCCCCTTTCAAAGCAGGATGGCAAGCAGGATCATCAGCGGAACACTGATGCCTGCAAACCAGGCGGCAAACTTGCGCATGTCAACGGGCAGATCGCCCACCAGCTTGCCGGTCTGCCCGTTCATGGCGAACAGATAATCCTTGCCCTGCCACTTGGTGTGCAGCATCCACACCGGCAGCAGCGCGTAGTGCTTGGCGGTGTAATCAATGCTGATGTTTTCGCTCAGGGTGCTTACGCTGCTGTAGCCGGTAATGCTGGCCGAAAGCTCGCTGCTGACCGAGTTCTGCATCCGGCTGTGGGCGCGGGCTTGGCAGGTGTCGGCGTCCTCGTCGTATTTGTCTGCCATATAGCCCGGCAGGTACGCGGTCGAGAAGGGCTGGAAGGCGCGGTAGTCATAAGGCTCAATGGCGTCCATATGCCCGTTGGGCATCTTGGTCGAGCCGTCCACCGGCACGCCCATGAATTGCGTGGTACCGGCGCGGCGGACATCGTAGTGGCGGGTCGTGGTGATGACATAATCGCCGTTGCGGTGTCTGGAGCTGGTCGTGGCTTCATATTGGCCCGAACCGGAGGCGTTGGCATCGAACAGCCAGAACGGGACATACACGCCCTTGATCTCCTCGATATGGTTCTGCGAGGAGAAGGCATTGGGCAGGAACCGCTTCCCGCGATAGTATTTTTTCAGTGCGGCCTTGGCGGCGTTCTTATCCAGCACAAACGGCAGGACAAGCTCAGGCCGCTGCATACCGCTGAACTGCCCCGCGATGACTGTGGGGTTGCCGCAGTAGGGGCAGCTGGTCGCGGCGGTGGTTTCGTCACAGATCAGCTCTGCGCCGCAGGACGGGCAGGAATAGCTGCGCAGCCCGGCGGCCTCGTTTTCGCTCCAGACGGAGTCTGGCGGCGGTGCTTGTTTATTCTGTGCCGCGGTTTCGGCAGCGGCTTCTTTTTCAGCATAGAGCGCTTCGATCTCAGCAGTATCGTAGCTGCTGCCGCAGAAGTCACACACCAGCTTTCCGCTGGCACCGTCAAAGTGAAGCGGACCGGTACAGGCAGGGCATTGGTAGTTGGTAAGCTGCGTTGCCATTATGCGTCACCTCTCTTTCCTTCGGTTTGCAGCTGCCCTGCCAGATCTTCAAAAAAATCACGCAGAGCGCTGCGCGTATTGCCATCGGCATCCAGATAACGGTAGATGGTCTCGTCATCCGGGGCTTTGTAAATCAGGCAAACGCTATTTAACGTTTCATCGGTAATAAATAAGCCGGAAGAATTTTTCTTTTCGTCCGGCAGGCTTTCCAGCCCCAGCTTTTCTGCCAGAGCCAGGGCTTCTTGCCAATGGGTGTCCTCAACAGGGATATTTTCCAGCTCCACCCATTCATCATCCTTGTAATTACAGCTGAAAAGGCAGCCGTCAACCGGGTCATTTCTTATGCTGAACCCATAGGTGTCGTCATAGCACATACCGGAATAACTGATGCTGATACCGGTCAATGTGCCGGGCGGCGCTTTTTTACAGCCGGACATTGTCAGAAAAGCGGCTGCGGCGCAAAGCACCGCAGCGATTTTTTTGCGCATTACTGGCCAAACGGCTTACCGCACTCCGGGCAGAACTTGGGCGGATGGGCCGGGTCATCCGGGGTCCAGCCGCACTGGCTGCACTTGGCGGGAGCCGGGGCGGGCTTGGGGCTGCCGCAGTTGCAGCAGAACTTACCGGTGTTGGAAGTGCCGCAGCTGCATACCCAGCTGGCGGCTGCGGGTGCCGGGGCAGGCTTGGGGCTGCCGCAGTTTGCGCAGAATTTTCCGGTGTTGCCGGTCTGGCCGCAGCTGCAGGTCCAGCCTGCGGGGGCAGAGGCCGGGGCGGGCTGTGCGGCGGCCTGCTGCTGGGCACCCATCTGGTACAGGTTCTGGGCGTTCATACCGCCCGCCGCACCGGCCATATTCATGCCCATAAAGGCCATGGCGGGGCCTGCGCCCTGATTACCGGCCGCGGTCTGCATGGCACTGGCCTGTGCGCCGACAAGATGCGCAGCGGCGCGGGTCGGGTCCATAAAGGCTGCGTTGCGCTGCATTCCCTTGAGCATCTGCTCGTCTTCCTCGCTGGCCTTCACGCTGGAAACACCGAAGGATACGATCTCAATGCCGCGCAGCTTGCCCCACTTGGCAGAGAGCACATCGTTGAGGGCCTCGGCAAGCTCCATCGTATGGCCGGGCAGTGCGGAATAGCGGATGCCCATATCGCTGATCTTGGCAAAGGCGGGCTGCAGGGCGGTCATCAGCTCGGATTTCAGCTGCCCGTCGATCTCGTCGCGGGTGTAGCCTTCCTCCACGTTGCCGCAGACATTGGTGTAGAACAAAATGGGGTTGGTGATGCGGTAGCTGTACTCGCCGAAGCAGCGGATGGCAATGTCGATGTCGATGCCGGCGCGCTGATCCACCACGCGGAAGGGCACCGGGCTGGGCGTGCCGTATTTGTTGCCCACCAGCTCCTTGGTGTTGAAGTAATAGATGCGCTGATCCATCGGGGCCTCGCCGCCGAAGGTAAAGCGCTTGCCGATGTTCTGGAACACTGCGCCGATGGACTCGGACAAATCGCCGCTGAACAGCGTCGGCGCGCTGCCGGTATCGTAGGTGTACTCACCCGGCTCGGCGCACATATCCACGACCTTGCCCTGCTCCACGATCATGGCACACTGGCCGTCGGCAACGGCCACGATGGAGCCGTTGGAGATAATGTTGTCATTGCCTTTGGTGTTGGCGCTGCGTCCGCTCTGGCGTTTCCAGCCGCGGGTAGCCAACAGGTCAGCTGGCATGGCTTCACAATAAAAGTATTCCTTCCACTGGTCGGCCATAACGCCGCCAGCAGCGCCCATTGCAGCTCTGATAAGTCCCATAATGATCCTCCTATATCAGGGGCGGGCAGGGCCCGCCCCATTTTGTACAGATAAATCAGTTCGTTATTTGTTGGCCAAGGCGGCCTTGTACTCCTCATAGCGGGGCGGCAGCTCTTCGAGCTCCTCGTTCCACTCGGTGCCGTCCAGCCTCATGTAGAAGCTGACCGCACAGGCCGTACCGTCGTCGCCCTCGTAGTCGTACATGAACAGCGAGATGCAGTCATTGTACGGGTACAGGTAGAAATTGTATGCCTGGTCCTCGGTAATGTTCTGGTCAAGCACAAAGTCATAGCCGTCCAGGATCGGCTCAATGTGGTCGTCATATACGTTGACCCACATCGTGATAACAGGGTCGTCGGGCATGCCGTCGCGATAAACCTCAAAGTAATGGCTGCCGTCGTCGGTTTCGCCGATGTAACCCCAGCAATCGTAGGTGTCAGTGTCAAAGTAGTCGCGGTTCGGTACATTCTTGTAGTTTTCCATCCGGAACCAGCCGTACCAGTTGGTGTTGCCCAAATCATCGTAGGTGTTGCCGTCATCGTAGGAATAGGGCGGGTCCGGCTCGTTGGGGCCGTCGGTGCCGTCCGGGTCAAGGTCATCGCCGCCGTTCAGCTGGGCGGGGTCGATTTCAGGCTTGGTGTCGCTGCGCTTAAAGACCATGGTCATACCGTCAAACTCAATGGTCAGCAGGTCACCCTCGCGGGTGTAGGTCATGGCCGGGGTATCGGGGTCGGTCAGCGCGTAGAAGCTGCCGTCCTTCCATTGGAAGGTGACAAAATCCTCCATGTAGGTTTCGCCGGTGCCGTCCGCGCGCAGCTCAATGTAGAAGTCCTCCATATCGACGAGGGCAAGCTCCTCCTTGGAGAGGGTGTACTCGCTGTCGGAGGCGGATTCCAGCACATAGATGCCCACATCGGTATCGCTGCCTGCGGTGGTGCCCTGGGTCATGCTGTCACCGTCCAGAGGCTGCTGCATGGTGCTGCCGGACTTGACGAAGTAGATCGTCACGCCCTGTCCCTGCACATCGTTCAGGGTCAGGATTTCGTCTTGCAGGGTGCCGGTGCAGCTCAGGCCGCCGCAATCCAGCTGGAAGACCCCGCCGTTCAGCGTCCACTTGCCGTAGGACTTGGTGCCGTCCACCGTTACAACGCACTTGCCCTTATCATTCAGGTCCATCAGGAACCCGCTGCCGAAGGCATCCTCGACCTGCGTCACGGAGCCGCCGATCTCGGCGTAGGCTGCTTCCCAGGTGCCCTGATTCGGGTCACCGGCGTTCGGCTTGCCGGTGCGGATAGAGCCGCTAATCATTGTTACGATGATCATAAGCAGGAATATCACCGGGATGGCGATCAAGATCATCCGCTTGGGGGTCATCGGTGCGCGGGGGCGCTTGGCCTTGCCGCCGGGGGCCACATTGCCGTAAGGGTTGCCGCCCGTGCCGCCGGGTGGCGGCGGCGTGACAGGCGGTGCGGACGCGGACGGGGGCGTTTTCCCGGCGTAAAGCGGTGCGCCTGCGCCGGTCTGCGCCGGTGTGCCGGGCGCATTGCCTGCGTAAGGATTCGCTGCGTTCGTCCGGGGCTGCGGGGCGGCAGGTGCGCCGCCTGCATAGGGATTGCCGCCGCTTGCCTGCGGCTGCGGGGGCGTTGGTGCAGCCTGAGTCGGCTGAACCGGGGGCTGGGGCACAGCTGCGGGCTGTGCAGCGGGCTGCGGTACGGATACTTTTGCTCCGCAATTCTCGCAGAATTTAGCGCCGGGCTTTAACTCGGCACCACATTGCGTACATGTTGCCATAGTGTCTGCCTCCTTTTATAAAGTAATATTTTAGAACCTTGCTTATCTCTGTGTCATTTCAAACCAAACGGATTCGTCCTTTGGCAGGTTCAGCAGGGATTCCCCGCCGATATGCCTTACGTAAAAGCCGCCATAATCGGTGGGCATCATGGCCAGGGTTTCGCGCTGTGCGCGTCCTAAATCCATGCGGTACAGCGAAATGCTGCAAATCCAGCCGCGGTCATCCATGCCAAGGTAGGTGATGCCGCTGTCCCATGTGGCGGGTTCTCGGGTTTCGTTTCGGTATTCGCCGATGTAGAAGTTCGGCTGATCCTCGCAAATTTCAAACCAGGTACCGGTGTAGTCGCTTACATACGAGCCAACCAGGTTGGGAAGTCCTATCGGGTCGGCAATGTGCATAGCCTCAACCAGATTGTACTTTTCGTTATCGCGGCTGACTGCGTACACGGTTGTGTACTCGGCCTCGAAATCTGCATCGTAGGCGGTTCCGATCTCAAATTTGACAATTTCGTTGATGCCGTACAGCGGGCCGCCGTTGGCCATGGTGCCGCACTGTGCGCCGCTGATGACGTCGATGTACTCGACATTGCCGTCCTCGGTCAGCAGGAACACATAGGGGGCATAATCCTGGCCGACACTGGTCATGAGCATCTTTACATAGTTGCCGTAGCAGCCGTTTACCGTAAACTCGGTTTGGTCGCCCAGCTCGTACCATTCCTTCATGTCTTGGTAGGTAACTGCGCCGTCGGAGCTTACATAGTAGGTCAGGGCGCGCACCGTTACCTTGCCGGTGGCGGTCACATCGCAGGTAAACCATTCGTCCTGGCCGTGCAGCACCTGGCCGCTGGCCTGCCGCTTGTTGGGGTCAACCTGAACATCTGTCCAGTACATTCCCGACCCGGCGGGGGTGTACATCGGTACGGTCACGACAAAACCGTTTGAAAAATGGGGAAATATGGAGTAGTAGGTAAATACACTGTCAAGCTCGCTCAGGCTTTGCGCGCGCATCTTGTACAGCATGGCGGTATATTCGGGGTCATAGCCGCCGAAATGGACATCGAAATGCTGTGCTGTGGCGCGCTGCAGCGCGTTCAGGGTCTTTGCGCTGTCGGTGTAGCCCATGTATTCGAGCAAATCCAGATTGGTAAGCTCCTGCCCTGTGGCAAAGTTGTAATGGTAGCTGCCCACATCGTGGTTGAACAACGTGTCGGAACTGGTCACCTGCAGGCTCAGCACGGGGCCGTTCCAGTTGCTGACCCAGATGATGAAGCCGGTGTCGATGAAATCATTGCGGGAACGGGCATCCTGGGCACGCTCTACCAGATAGCCGTATCGGTAGTTGATCATCTCGTTGATGTGCTTGGCGTCCTCGGTGTCATCATCGATCTGCGGTACTTCATAAAAATAGGTGTCCTCGATGCCGTTGGGGTCGGTGTAGGTAAAGCGCTCGCTGTACAGCGGGATAATGCGGGAATCATCCAGCCTCCGGCTGCTTTGCGGCTTGACAGCGGCTTCGTCCTTTTGAACGGTCGGGGTCGTATCGTCGGACGACTCGACTGTCGGTTCCGTTATCGGGGCGGAAACCGACGGGGTGCCGGAAGATGCCGAGGCAGGCGGGGCATTGCTGCGCCCGCAGCCCGTTGTGATCAGCAGCAGGGCCGCCGCCGTCAGGGATAGCAGTTTTTTCATGGTCGGTTCACCTGCCTTTTCGTTGCGGGTAGTGTGTGTCAGCGATTGCCTTAGCCAAAGGTAACGCTGTTCAGAATGGTGTCGCCCTCGGTGCCAGGGTCAATGTCTACGCCGGAGATTTTGATGGCCAGCCAGCCACCGGTGGGCATCTCGCCGTAGTATTCCGTCCACCACATACCTACGTTTTTGTAGGTGCGTCCGGCCATCTCCATGCCGCCGATGGTGCGCGTGGCAAGCTCCTCCACGTTTTCAAAGCTGTCGTAATAGTAGTTGATCTTGTCCAGACCGCTTTTCAGCTCAAAGGTTATGCGCGGGTCGCCGGAGAAGATATGGCTGGGGTCATCGGTCGGGAACAGCTTGAGATCCCCGAAGCTGGTCGAGGCGGACTTGTACCAGCCCTGATCGGGGCAGGTCACGTTGAGCACCAGCGTATAGTCTGTGCCGAATGCCTCCAGGGTCTGGGTGTTCAGGCCGGCAGCCGATGGATAATCGGGATTGTCCGCAGGAGCGGAAGCAGGGGCTGGTTCGGCGGTAGCTTCCGGCTCCGGCTCTGCAGCAGGCTCCGATGCAGGTTCGGATGCAGGCTCGGATGCCGCGTCGGTCTTGGGCTCTGCCGGGGTCTCCGTCTGGGGTTCAACAGCCGGTTCGGCGGCCTGCGCTTTCAGGTCGGATAAACCGGAATTGACCTCTTTGGTTACATCCCCCTTGGAGCAACCGGCCAAAGCCATAAGCATCATGGCTGCCAATGCGGCAGCGAGCGTTCGTTGTACTTTTTTCATAGCTGTCCTCCTTTTGGTCATAAAGTGTCCATCATAGCGCTCAGATAGGCAGGCGAGACGGAAGCGTAGACGAAATCATCGACAATATGGTCCTTTTTTGCCAGGCACACGGCGGTGGCCAGCTCGGGATATTCGGCCTCATCCACAAGCAGTACCGTTTTGCAGTGCGGGCAGACATCCCGCAGGTCGTTTGCCAGCAGCAGTCTGTCCTGCAGGGTGCGCGGCGGATGCGGGCAGACCTCCAGCAGCAGGACATCTGCCCTGCAGGAACGGCATAGCTTTACAATATCCTTTGTCTTAGGACCAGCGTTTTGCACCTGGAAGTCCGGCCCGCCCTGTTTCAGTGCCATTGTCAATGCGCTCGTCATCACAGAGTATTGCGCGTCCAAAACGATCCTCCGCACGGCTCAGCCCTCCTTCCCTGCAAAGAACACGATTTGTCAATTTCATCATACAGGAATCGGACGATTTCTGCCCCCACCATTTGGATAGTTTTTTGGACTTTTTTCTGCTTTTTTCAGTCCTATTGCAAAAAAGTGCAGATTGCGTCATAATGATACTGGAAAGAAACAGACGGATGATCTACCCTTTGGAAAGGACAGGCACTATGACAAAGGTACGGCTTGGCAATCTGTGTTTAGCCGCTGCGGTTGCAGGGGTGATTCTCTGCGCTGTCCTGATGCGGGCGTTTTATATGCCGTATTCCGGCTTTTGGCGCACGGTGCTGTATAATATTCTGATCTTTTCCTGGGCGGTATCGGTCTGGTGGCGTATCCTGCACGCACAGACCCGCCGCTGCCTGCTGGGTGCTGCCGCCCTGATGCTGTTCTGGCTGGATATCCGCCTGATCCGCTATGACTTTGCCCAGACGCCGGAGATGCTGCGGCGATTGTGGTATGCGTACTATATCCCGATGCTGCTGATCCCGACCCTTGCACTTTATACGCTTTTCTTTTTAGATCGGGGGCAGTCCGCCCCGCTGTACAAGTACCGATACATGATTTTTGTATTCCCTGTGGTGCTGTTCAGCCTGGTGCTGACAAACGACTGCCATCAGCTTGCGTTTGCGTTCCCACCCGGGCAGGAGGTACTGGGCAGCCCCGATTACACCTATCGGTTCGTATATTACCTCTGCCTGCTGTGGATATTTTCCTGTGCCGTGTTCACGGTGGTGTACCTTGTACGGCGCTGCCGTATTCCGCATACAAAGCGCATCCTCTGGCTGCCGCTTGTGCCGATTTTTTTTGCCACCCTCTATGCTTTACTGTACAAGCATATTTTAAATGTGCCGTGGATGCATGCGATCGCCGGTGATATGACCGTGGTGCAATGCCTGACCTTTACAGCGTCCTTTGAGGCGTGCATCCGGTGCGGGCTTATCCAATCCAATATGGGGTATGCCACGCTGTTTGAGGTATCTATGGCCAAGGGTCTGATCACGGACCGGGCGTTTGTGCCTGTGCAATGCTCCATGCAGGCAGCGCCGCTCCATGAGGAGCAGCTGCGTCAGGCGCTCACCGGCAGTGTCCAGTTGGATGCAACGACCCAGCTTCACGGCCACCCGATCCGGAAAGGGTATATTTTCTGGCAGGAGGACATCACCGAACTGGTGGCTCTGCTGGAGGAGCTGCGTCTCACGCAGGAGGAATTGCATGACATCGGGGACATCATACAGGCGGAAACAGCCCAGAAGGCACAATGGCTGAAGCTGAGCGAGCAGAACCGGCTGTATGACAAGATCGAGACCGTCACAGCCCGCCAGCTGGCACGGATACAGGAATATCTGATCGCGCTCAAGGCCACGGACGATGTCGATACCGCCCGGCGGCTGCTGAAGCACATCGTCATTTTGGGAACCTATATCAAGCGGCGCAGCAACCTTGTTTTTGTCTGCGACAAGGCGGAGGACATCGACACCACGGAGCTGCGGCTGAGCCTGTTTGAATCGGCCGAGAGCCTGCGCCTGAGTGATATACGCTGCGCCGTACAGATTGCCGACACAGCAAAGATTTCCCCTGCATCCGCCGTGGCAATCTATGACGCCTTTGAAGCCATCATAGAAGCGACCCTGCCGGGATTGCAGGAGATCCTTTTCTGCGCCGAGCATACGGCGCAGGGCTGGGGGCTGCGCTGCAGCGTTCAATGCACCGACGCGCCCGCTGCGCTGCCCGGCCTGCCGCAGATGCAGCTTGAACGGGATGATGACGGGCTTTTGTATTTCACGATGTTTCCGGCAGAAGGAGGCGGCCTATGATTCCCCGAATCTCCCGCAACGCCGTCAAGGAAGGCTTTGACACGCTGCCGGCGGCCATCTGCTACTTTGACCGCAATGGTCTGCTGCGTCTGATCAATCACAGGATGCAGGAAATCGCCGCAGTCCTCTGTGGCCGGGATCTGCAGACCCTTACGGATCTGGAGCAGGCGCTGCGCAGTCCCGGCGGCGGTGTGCAGCTGCGCGATGAGGCCGCCCGCATCTACGAATTCCCGGACGGAACGGTATATCATTTCACGGTGCGCCCTGTTCAGGACAAATACGGTATACCGTACACCGAGGTGATGGCCACCGATGTCACCCAGCTGGCTACATTGCATGCTGCACTGCAGCAGGAAAACGAGCGCCTTGCCGATGCAAACCGCCGCGCAAAGCGCTTATATGACAATATGCCCGACATTGTGCGGGAGGAAGAAATCCTGAAAATGAAGATGCGCGTGCATGACGACATCGGCCATACCCTGCTTGCCGCACGGCGCGCACTGCGGCATGAGCATGACCTCGCCCGGCTCAGGAGCGAAGCTGCGAAGTGGGAAAGCTCCATCTCCCTGCTATGCCGCGCCCAGCAGGAGAATGCTGCAGAGGACCCGCTGAGCTATATGCAAAGGCGGGCGGCTGTTCTGGGTGCAGCCGTACAGCTGCGCGGTGCGTACCCTGCGGCACGCGCCACCCGCGAGCTCTACGCACTGATCCTGCGGGAGTGTACCTCCAACGGTGTGCGGCATGCGGGCGCCACGGAATTGTACGCCGATTCCGAGCATCGGCCACAGGCATGGCACCTTTGCATCACGAACAACGGCGCACCGCCTAGGGCGAAGATAAAGGAAGGCGGCGGGCTTTCCTCGCTCCGCCGCCGTATTGAAAAAGCAGGGGGTACAGTAACCGTACATTCCCTGCCTGTATTTGTTCTGGAAGTCACCCTGCCCGATAAGGAGAGCACTTATGATACGCGTTATGATCGTTGAGGACCAAAAGCTGGTACGGAGCCTGCTTGAAAGCTATATTCAAAACGAGGACGGGTATCAGCTTGCTGTGTCTATCCCCGGCGCTGCAGAGGCTCCCATCCTGTGCGATACCGAGGACATCGACCTTGTGCTGATGGATGTGCAGACAGAACACCGCGAAAACGGCCTGGCCGCCGCAAAAAAGATACGAGAAGCGCACCCGGAAATCAAGATCGTGGTGGCGACCTCGCTTATTGACGCACAGGTCTTGGCACGCGCAAAAGCCGTGGGCGCGGACAGCCTGTGGTATAAGGACGGCGATGAAGGGACCCTGATGCAGGTCGTGCGCCGCACGATGGCGGGGGAGCATATCTTCCCCGATGCACCGCCCAGCGTGGAGATCGGCACTGCCATGAGCGCCGAGTTCACCAAAGGAGAGATGAAGGTCCTGCGCTGTCTTGTGCGCGGGCTGTCCTATAACGAGATTGCAAAAGAACTCGGCATCGAGCCATCCACCGTGAAGTACCACGTCATCAATATGCTGCAAAAGACAAACTTAGAGAATAAGCTCCAACTTGCCATCGCCGCCACCGAAGCCAAATTGGTGGTGGAGTTGGCGGAGGAGTAATTTATACGATATAAAAATAGTTGGCAGATACCTGAACCGTTATTCCATAGCAAACGGTGCGTGAAAAATAAAGAACCCGCGGGCTAAAAAACAGTCCACTGGACTGTTTTTTGTGCGCTGCGGCGCACCGTCTGGTTCGATTCCTCGCACGGGATACACGAAAAAACACTCCAGCATAAGCTGGAGTGCTTTTTGGTGACCCGTGCGGGAATCGAACCCACGTTAACGGCGTGAGAGGCCGCTGTCTTAACCGCTTGACCAACGGGCCATGACCGCAAAAGATTGCTTGTATAATATACCAGATGAAACGCGGTTTGTCAACATATTTTTCAGGGCGAATGGGATAAAATGGAGAGAGATTTTTGGCCGGCAGCGTTATTCGGAAAATGTACGGCAGGTCACTGCGCCCGCAGTCGAACTTCAGAGGCCAACCAGACCGCTGATTCGGCTCTTGAACCGGAATAAGCCGTTCCCTACAGAGCTTTTAATAGGCAGCAGGCAATGCAAGCAATCTGTAGGGCGGGATGCCCTCATCCCGCCGTGGAGAAACCTTTATCGACTGTGGCAAGCACTGCAAATGATTTGTAGGATCCGATGCTCGCATCGGGCTGTTGCCGCTCACCAAACTATACCTGCCAATTTCGCAAGGTTGCTGCGGGCTAATGGCAAGCATCTGCCCCTACAAACAAAATCAAGGGCAATACCGCATAATTCTAAGTGCCGATACGGCGAGCGAGGTGCGGCAGATGCTAAGCCAAAAGCGCAGATAATACTGGATGCTGCAAAGGTGAGGGAATTGTGCGGTGTTGCCCAAGGTACTGTCCTACCATTATATATTCGTATATCCATCCTGTGCTTCTTCGCACAAATCTGCCTGGGGTGTATCTGAAAAATCGAAACTATCGTCTATTTCTACAAACACAGCCGGATTTTGCGTTAAAAATCCTTGGAATCCACAAAGGATTCCAAGGCTCTTTGCCTTACATCCTGCTTGTGTTTGCGAAATATCCGTCATTTTCTTTGTTTTCAGATACACTTTAACCAAACTTCTATTTTTACTTTATATATTCCAACCGCCAAAGATGTGGTATAATGTGTGGTACGAGGGCTAAAATACAAAAGAAAAAAGCCTTAGCTAACGCTAAGGCTTTTTGGTGACCCGTACGGGAATCGAACCCATGTTACAGCCGTGAAAGGGCCGTGTCTTAACCGCTTGACCAACGGGCCTAAGAGATACAGGATTTTGCTAAAACAGCAAGCAACTTACCAGTCACGACTGCAACCGGCCCCCAAGTATTTTAGCGAAACCCTGTATTGATGGTAGCGGTAACTGGATTTGAACCGGTGACACTTCGGGTATGAACCGAATGCTCTAGCCAACTGAGCTATACCGCCATGTGGTGTGCATCTCAAACGGTGCTTCATTAGTATACGGGTTTCGGCACCATTTGTCAAGCATTTTTTTGAATTTTTTCAAAAAGTTTTTTTCTCCCTTTTCTGCGCCGGCAGTGCTGCGGCACAAATAGCGCAGCCATGGGCTTTGCGGGCATCAGCTGGCAGCCATTCCCGGTGTTGTTCCGATTTTTGTTCCTGCATTATACAACAATAGCGCAATAAAGTGCAGTACAAAATTCTTCATTTTTTCAGGTTTTACCCGGTTTGTTCATTTTATTTTAAGCTACGAAGCTTTTTGCGGATTTTTCGCATTTAATATATTGACATAGTAGTACCCCAGTGTTAAAATAAGTTAAAAATCGGCGTTCGTTAAAAGTGTGTCGAAGATGAATCATCCGTAACTTTAAGGAGAACACTCGCTATGAAATATTCTTGGCAGCGCCAGATTATTCTGGAAACCATTCAAGAGCATAAAGAGCATCTTTCTGCGCAGCAGATTTACGGTTATGCCCGTGAGCGCTGCCCTCATATCAGCCTGGGCACGGTGTACCGCAACCTGAACACCCTGGCTGATAACAATATGATCGGCCGCGTTGGCATGATCAGCGGTGCCGAATGTTTTGACTGGGACCCTAACTCCCATGAGCATTTTTACTGCCGCAAGTGCCACAAGATCATTAACCTTGATCTGCCGGAAGGCGAGCTGAACGCCCTGATCAAAAATGTTCCCGGCCTGCGTATTGAAGGCCACTGCCTGACCGTGACCGGCGTTTGCGCCGAATGTGCCAGCAAAGAATAACTTTGCTGGCACAAAGCGCCACTGTCCTACCCTTGCAGGATCAATCCTCCCAACTTGTCATCATCTTTTCCTCTCCGCTCTTCCCCGTTTTTGTGGGGAAGAGCTTTTTTGTACCCTTTGGCACTTTTCTGCATCCTTTTTCAACTGCGATATGCGGGCTTTATGCGGCAAATATTCAATTTTATGAATAAAAATGCAAATAGTCCGTTTTGTTTTTTTCCTTTGCGCCGCAAAAAGCAAGCTCTAGAACAAAGTTATCTCTATAAGTTGAAATTTCCTTGTGCAATATGCCGTGTTGCAATTTGTTGCAGGGCGTGTATAATAAGAAGCATGAAATGAATAAATATTCAGCCGCTTCGGCGGATAGAATTTTGAAAGAGGGCAGTTCTTATGAAAAAGAAAAAGGAAGATATTAAAAAGGTTGTTCTGGCTTACTCCGGCGGTCTGGATACCTCCATCATCATTCCCTGGCTGAAAGAGAACTACAACAACTGCGAAGTTGTTGCTGTTTCCGGTGACGTTGGCCAGGGCACTGAGCTGGACGGCCTGGAAGAAAAGGCCCTCAAGACCGGCGCTTCCAAGCTGTACGTTCTGGACCTGAAGAAAGATTACGTTGAGAACTACATCTGGCCCTGCCTGAAAGCCGATGCCAAGTATGAAGAGTACCTGCTGGGCACCTCTCATGCTCGTCCGTGCATCGCAAAGGCACTGGCTGAGATTGCCAAGAAAGAGAATGCCGATGCCATCTGCCATGGCTGCACCGGCAAGGGCAACGACCAGGTTCGTTTTGAGCTGACCCTAAAAGCACTGGCCCCCGAAATGGCCATCATCGCCCCGTGGCGTGAGTGGGACATCAAGAGCCGTGACGAAGAGATCGATTACGCCGAGGCACACAACATTCCCCTGCGTATCAACCGTGAGACCAACTACTCCAAGGACAAGAACCTGTGGCATCTGAGCCACGAGGGTCTGGACCTCGAAAAGCCCTCTCTGGAGCCGCAGTACAACAAGCCCGGCTTCCTGGAGCTGGGTGTTTCCCCGGAGCAGGCACCGGATACCCCGTCCTATGTTACCATCCACTTTGAGAAGGGCATTCCCACCGCTGTGGACGGCAAGGAGATGGACGGTGTTGCCCTGATTGAGTACCTGAACAAGATCGGCGGCGAGAATGGCATTGGCCAGCTGGATATCGTTGAGAACCGTCTTGTCGGCATGAAGAGCCGCGGCGTGTACGAAACCCCCGCCGGCACCATCCTGTACAAGGCTCACAACGTTCTGGAAACCATCACCATCGACAAGGATGCTTTCCACTTCAAGGAGTCCGTTGCTCAGAAGATGGGCGAGCTGGTTTACGATGGCAAGTGGTTCACCCCGCTGCGTGAAGCCCTGAGCGCATTCACCGACGACCTGCAGAAGACCGTTACCGGTGATGTGAAACTGAAGCTGTACAAGGGCAACCTGATCAACGCTGGTGTTACCAGCCCGTTCACCCTGTACGATGAGCAGACTGCTTCCTTCGGCGAGGATGAGGATTACGATCAGTTTGATGCAAACGGCTTTATCAACCTGTTTGGCCTGCCCATTGCTGAGCGCGCCAAGCTGGCAAAGAACTGGCCGGAAGTAAAGTAATCGCATTTTTCCATTAACAAAACTGCCGCCAGGGAGGCATTGACCCCCTTGGCGGCTTTGGCGTTCCAGTATATACTATAAAAAGAAAAAAGAATAATGATGGTGGACCGCCGTGCCTGCGGCACAGCTCAAAAAAAGCCAAGGTCGCAGCAAACATCAGACTGAGCCCCCATTAAAAGGCTGTATCTATTTTATTTGCGCGCGCGGCGCGCACACCAACATTTTTGATTATTCTTTATTCGCTATTCATTACAATAACACCGGAGGTTTTCTTATGCCCCAACTTTGGCAGGGACGTTCCAGCAAAGCGGTGGACAGCCGCGTGAACGACTTTAACTCTTCCATCCGCTTTGATGCCCGGATGATCGAACAGGATATTCACGGCAGCATGGTACACTCTGCTATGCTGGGCAAGCAGGGCATCATCTCCCAGCAGGATGTGGACGATATCCACAAGGGCCTGCAATCCATTTTGAACGATCTGCACAGCGGCGCGTTGGAGATTGACCCCAATGCCGAGGATGTGCACACCTTTGTGGAGCAGACTCTGACCGCCCGCGTGGGCGATGCTGGCAAGCGGCTGCACACCGGCCGCAGCCGCAACGACCAGGTTGCGCTGGATATCCGCCTGAACCTGCGGGAAGCATCGCTCCACTTGCAGGGGCAGATCAAGGAATTGATCCTGACCATCTGCGACCAGGCAGAAAAATCTTCTTCCTATGTTATGCCCGGTTACACCCATCTGCAGCGTGCCCAGCCGGTCACCTTTGGCCACCAGCTGATGGCTTACGCCTGGATGCTGCTGCGCGACCTGGGCCGCATGCAGGACGCCACCGCCCGCATGGACGCTGAGTGCCCGTTGGGTTCCGGCGCTCTGGCTGGCACCACCTACCCGCTGGACCGTTTTTATACGGCACAGGAGCTGGGCTTTGCTGCTCCCTGCGGCAACTCGATCGATGGCGTATCTGACCGCGATTTCTGCATTGAGCTGACCAGCGCCATGGCCACCTGCATGATGCATCTGTCCCGCCTGTCGGAAGAGATCATCCTGTGGTGCAGTTGGGAGTTCAAGTTCATTGAGCTGGACGACGCTTTCACCACCGGTTCTTCCATTATGCCGCAGAAGAAAAACCCGGACGTGACCGAGCTGATCCGCGGCAAGACCGGCCGCGTTTACGGCGACCTGAACACCCTGCTGGTTATGATGAAGGGCATCCCCCTCGCCTACGATAAGGACATGCAGGAGGACAAGGAAGCCGTATTTGACGCGGTGGACACTTTGGAGCTGTGCTTAAAAACCATCACCCCGATGCTGGCCACCATGACGCCGCTGCCCGCCAACATGCGCCGCGCCGCCGCCAAGGGCTTTATCAACGCAACGGACTGCGCCGACTACCTGACCAAGAAAGGCATGCCGTTCCGCGATGCTTACAAATGCACCGGCACCATGGTGGGTGCCTGCATCCGGGCAGACAAAACGCTGGAAGAGCTGACGCTGGACGAGTTTAAGCAGTACAGTGATCTGTTTGAGGCGGACATCTATGACGCCATTGACCTGACGCACTGCTGCGAGGGCCGCACCAGTTACGGCGGCCCCACTCAGGCCAGCGTGCTGAAACAGATCGCGGATGTAAAAAGCAAAATCAACTGCTGAACGCTGTAATAGATAGGGGGTTTGTTTGGGATGGCTAAGTATAAAATTTTTGTGGATGGTTCTTCCGGCACAACCGGCCTGCGCATTGCGGACCGCCTGGCCGCACGGGATGAATTTGAGATCCTGCACATTTCTGAAGCCGACCGCAAGGATGTAAACGCCCGCGCCGCCGTGATCAACCAGAGCGATCTGAGCTTTTTGTGCCTGCCGGATGCTGCAGCCAGGGAGGTTGTGCCCCTGCTGCGCCCCGATGTGCGTATTCTGGACACTTCTACCGCACACCGCACCGCGCCAGATTGGGTGTATGGCCTGCCGGAGCTGCATGGCAAACGGGATGCTCTGCGCACCGCCAACCGCGTGGCTGTTCCGGGCTGCTATGCCACCGGCTTTATCACGCTGGTGGCCCCGCTGGTGGAGCTTGGCCTGCTGGCTGCAGATTATCCGCTGACCTGCCACGGGCTTTCCGGTTATTCCGGCGCAGGCAAAAGCGGCATTGCCCAGTACCGCGACCCGGAGCGCGACATTGCCTTTGAAAGCCCGCGCCCCTACGGCTTAACGCTGGATCACAAGCACCTGCCGGAAATGCAGAAGATCTGCGGCCTTGCGGAGCCGCCGGTGTTCTGTCCCATTGTGGATGACTACTACTGCGGCATGGAAGTTACCGTTCCCCTGCGTCTGGACCTTGTGGGCCACAGCGCTGAGGAGCTGGCCACCGCTTTGCAGGAGTATTACGCAGGCGAAACCATGATCAAGGTGCACGCTTTGGGCACTGCCCCCAAGTTCCTGCCCGCCAATACGCTGGCCGGCAAGGACACCTTGGAAATTTACCCCACTGTTTCCCCCGACGGCAAGCGGATGCTGCTCATCAGCCTGCTGGACAACCTTGGCAAAGGCAGCTCCGGTGCCGCCGTGCAGTGCATGAACATCATGCTGGGGCTGGAGGAAACGAAAGGGCTGGAATTGTAAGTTAGGAGTTAGGAGTTTTCCGGTATGTTGGCCTGCTGGCCGCATGGCACCGCTTTGGTGTGGTTTGTAGGGAACGGTCTTGACCGTTCCGCAGCTGTCTTTACCGGGTGGGTTCCGTTTCTTCTGATTTTTGATGTTATTTGTGGGAAAGAGGAAAAGTAACATGGCAAAGTATAAGGTCATTCCCGGCGGCGTTTGTGCCGCCAAGGGTTTTTCTGCTTCCGGCGTACATGCCGGGTTCCGGGCCAATCCCAACAAGCTGGATCTGGCCATCATCAAGGCGGATGTACGCTGTGCCGCTGCCGGTGTTTACACCACCAACAAGGTGTATGGCGCCCCCATCAAGGTTGACCGCGCCCACCTGGTGGACGGCCACGCACAGGCTGTTCTGGTGAACAGTGGCAACGCCAACACCTGCGCCGCCAACGGTGTGGATCTGGCCAATGAGTGCTGCGCCCTGGTGGCCCAGCAGCTGGGCATTGCAGCCGAGGATGTTCTGCCGGCTTCCACCGGCGTTATCGGCCAGCCCATGACGATTGACCCGTTCGCCCGCGGTATTCCCGCCGCAGCGGCCAGGCTGCAGGCCAGCGCCGAGGGCAGCAGCGAAGCTGCCAAGGCCATTATGACCACCGATACTTACGAGAAAGAATATGCCATTGAGTTTGAGCTGGCCGGCAAAACCTGCCGCCTTGGCGCGATCGGCAAGGGCAGCGGCATGATTGCCCCCAACATGGCCACCATGCTGGCATTCTACACCACCGATGCTGCCATCAGCCCGGAGCTGCTGCAAAAGGCACTGCGCGCCGTTGTGCCCACTACCTACAACCAGATGAGCGTTGACCTGGATACCTCCACCAACGATACCCTGCTGCTGCTGGCTTCCGGCCTGGCGGGCAACGAGCCTGTTGTGACCGAAGGCCCGGAGTATGACAAATTCCTGGCTGCCCTGGGCGCTGTGGCAGAGCATATGTGCGCCCTGCATGCTTCTGACGGCGAGGGTGCCACCCACCTGATCACCTGCGAAGTGACCCACGCCCCCACCCACGAGATTGCCCGCGCCGTGGCAAAGAGCGTTGTCTGCTCCAACCTGTTCAAGGCCGCCGTGTTTGGCCGCGACGCCAACTGGGGCCGCATCCTGTGCGCCATCGGCTATACGCCGGGGGATTTTTCCATCGACAAGGTCAGCGTGCGCATTGCCAGCAAGGCAGGCGAGGTGTTTGTGTGCGAAAACGCCGCCTACCATCCGTTCAGCGAGGACGAAGCCTATGCGGTTCTGGGCGAGCATGACATCCTGGTCAAAGTCGATATGGGCACCGGCGAAGCCAGCGGCAAAGCCTGGGGCTGCGATCTGACCTATGACTATGTAAAGATCAACGGCGATTACCGGACCTGATTTTGCAATTAGAAATTAGGAATGAGGAATGAGCAATGAACGGCTCGTTTAGGCTTGTAGCTTTTAATTTGTGCGCGCAGCGCACACCGCCAACTCCTAACTCCTAACTTATCTTGCTACTTTTACGTTTGGGGAGCGATTTATGAAAAACGAGGAAATGGCGCTGCTTTTTTCGGAAGCCACGCCCTACATCCAGAAATATCACGGCAAAACCCTGGTGATCAAATACGGCGGCAATGCCATGGTAAACGAGGAATTGAAACTGGCCGTTATGAACGACCTTGTCACCCTGACCCTGCTGGGTGTGCGCGTTGTGCTGGTACACGGCGGCGGCCCGGCCATCAACCAGATGCTGAACCGCGTGGGCAAGGAATCCAAGTTTGTCAACGGCCTGCGTTATACCGATAAAGAAACCATGAGCATTGTGCAGCAGGTTCTGGCCGGTCAGGTCAACAAGGATCTGGTTGCGTTGCTCAAGGGCCGCGGCGTTGGCCTGTGTGGTCTGGACGGCCACACCATCACCTGCTCCCGCAAGAGTGATGTAGACCTGGGCTATGTGGGCAACGTGGAAAAAGTGGACACCACCCTGATTGAGCACCTGCTCAACGATGGCTTTATCCCGGTCATTGCCACGGTTGGCATGGATGAAAACGGCATTGCCTACAACATCAACGCCGATACTGCTGCAGCCGCCATTGCTATTGCCCTGCACGCCGAAAAGTTCGTTTCCATGACGGATATTGTCGGCCTGCTGTATGACAAGGACGATGAATCCACCCTGATCCCCGAAGTGGAGATTTCCGAGATAGAGGGCTACAAGGCACATGGCGTCATCTCCGGCGGCATGATCCCCAAAATCGAGGGCATGGCCGATGCCATTTATGAGGGTGTGCATGAGGCTGTTATCATTGATGGCCGTGTTCCTCATTCTGTTCTGCTGGAAATGTTCTCTGACCGTGGTTCCGGCACCCTGTTCTACCGCCGCGGCAACCGATGATTTAATTTTACGGGGATTTACGGGGGATTTTGTACCTTTTTTGAAAAAAAGGTACCGAAAAAACTTCCAATATATTATAATATAAGAATAGTGCAAGCTGGCCGTGGGTACATAGCATGTACTTACGGCACAGTTATTCATTCGCCTATTTTTTAGGTTTATTCCTGAATAATTCGGCTGCCAACCATTCCAGACCTCCCAAGGAGGGAATACCATGAATACCGAAAAAGTCATCAAACGTGACCAGAAATACATCATGCACACCTATGCCCGCAGCCCGCTGGTGCTGGAGCACGGCGAGGGCATGTATGCCTATGATGCAGACGGCAAAGCCTATCTGGACTTTACCTCCGGCATTGGCGTAAACGCGCTGGGCTACTGCCACCCGGCCTGGGTACAGGCCGTTACCATGCAGGCCACCCGTTTGCAGCATTCTTCCAACCTGTATTACACCGCCCCCTGCGGCAAGCTGGCCAAGCGGCTGTGCGCCCGCACCGGGCTTGACCAGGTGTTTTTCGGCAACTCTGGTGCCGAAGCCAACGAGGGTGCCATCAAGTGCGCCCGCAAATACAGTGTGACCACCTATGGTCCCGACCGCAACAAAGTTCTGACGCTGGTCAACTCGTTCCATGGCCGCACCCTTGCCACCCTGACCGCCACCGGCCAGGATGTTTTCCACAAGGATTTCGGCCCCTTCCCCGCTAACTTCGGCTACATCCCCGCCAACGATTTTGACACATTCAAGGCCGCTGTGGATGATTCTGTCTGCGCTGTTATGATGGAGATGGTACAGGGCGAAGGCGGCGTGGTTGCGCTGGACGCCGACTATGTGCAGAGCGTTGCCGACTACTGCCACGCCCACGATATTTTGATTATTGTGGACGAAGTACAGACTGGCGTGGGCCGCACCGGCACTTTCTTGGCCTGCGAGCAGTTCGGCCTGAAGCCGGATCTCGTCACCCTGGCCAAGGGGCTGGGCGGCGGCCTGCCCATCGGTGCCGTGCTGGCAAGCAAAAAGGTTGCCGATACCATGGGTCCCGGCTCTCACGGTTCCACCTTTGGCGGCAACCCGGTCGTCTGTGCAGGCGGCTGCGCTGTGCTGGATGCCATGGATGATGCGTTCATGCGCAACGTCAACGCCCGCGCCGCCCAGCTGCGGGAGGGTCTTGCCTCTCTGCCGCATGTCGCATCTGTCAGCGGCATGGGCCTGATGGTCGGCATTGCCTTTGCCGATGACGTAAAAGCCGCCGATGTGCGTGCTGCCTGCGAGCGCAAGGGCCTTCTGGTGCTGACCGCCAAGACCCGCCTGCGCCTGCTGCCCCCGCTGATTTTGAGCGAAGCAGACGTTGCCAAGGCACTGGCTATTCTGGATGACGTGCTTTCATCCATGTAACTGATCAGGAGGGTTTTCATGGAGCATTTACTCAAGTTAAGCAGCCTGACCCCCGATGAGATCATCCACATTCTGGATGTCGCCGATGAATACAAGCGCCTGCACAAAGCAGGCACTGACCCCAAGGATCTGCAGGGCAAGGCCGTTGCCCTGATGTTTGGCAAGCATTCCACCCGCACCCGCACCAGCCTGGAGGTCGGCATCTACCAGATGGGCGGTCTTGGCACCTATCTGAGCGCCGCTGACATGCAGATCGCCCGCGGCGAGCCGATCCAGGATACCGCCCGCGTGCTGGGCCGCTATTACGATGCTATTGTGTACCGCACCTTTAAGCAGAGTGATGTGGACGCCCTGGCCAGGTACAGCGGCGTGCCGGTAGTTTCCGGCATGACCGATTACGCCCATCCCCTGCAGGTGTTGACTGACCTGATGACGGTGCGGGAGTACAAGGGCAAACTGGCCGGGCTGAAAGCCGGTTTTGTGGGCGATGGCTACAACATGGCCAACAGCCTGATCGTGGGCTGCCTGATGATGGGCATGGACTTTACCATTGCCTGCCCGAACGGCTACCGTCCCTCCGCCGATGTGCTCTTCTTTGCGCGGGAATATGGCGACCACTTTAAGCTGACCACCGCCCCGGACGAAGCCGCCCGCGGTGCCGATGTGCTGTTCACCGATGTGTGGACCAGCATGGGCATGGAGCGCGAAACCGAGCGCCGCCGCCGGGATTTCAACGGCTTCTGCCTGGATGCAGCCCGCATGGCGCTGGCCAAGCCGGACTGTATCGTGCAGCATCCCCTGCCCGCCCACCGCGGCGAGGAGATCACCCCCGACGTTTTTGAAACCCACGCAGACGAGATTTTTGATGAAGCCGAAAACCGCCTGCATGTAGAAAAAGCCGTGCTGGGCATTTTGCTGGCCGGCAAATAACGCATAACCCTTTGCACCGCCCGCCCCCCCCCTGGGGTTGGCGGTGCTTTTGTTTACTAGGGCACCACAGTCGCCTATCCCGCGGCATGGTGCCCGTTTGCTTTTGTTTTTTTACTGGTAAGATACCACTTTGATGTGGTACTCATTTTTCGCCATTCTGCGCCACGCGGCAAGCCGTTCCGCTGTGGGGGTGGCAAAGGATGCGCTGGGCTTTTCAAGCCCCAGCTGCGCGTATTACCATGCCGACCAGTGCCACACCTACCATAACCCCGGCAGCACGCCAACCCGCGCGGCCATGGTGATCCAATATACCGCACAATAAAAAAGGCAAAAAATAAAACCCGAACGGCCACTGCCCCGTTCGGGTTTTACTAAAAAGAAGGAGAAAAACAGAGCGTCCCCGATTTTTGCCTTAAAACGATAACCCACCCCTCTACTGATGAGCTCGTAAGCTCAATCCGGGGCGCTCTGGCAAACCTCTTCTTTTTAGGGAAATATTTAATTAAAAAACAAAATGCGCCTTGGAAGCAGCGGATCTGCTATTCCAAAGCACCTTTGCTTCTTGCTAGTATAATACAATATTCCCGCACAAAATGCAAGGGGTTCAATGTACAACCTGCAAAAATTATGCACTGCATTTTTGTGCAGTTTTACCATGTGTTTTCGCGTGGTGTACAAAATAAAACAGCGCACGGAGCTGCAATTTGTGCCGTTCCGTGCGCTGTTGTTTTTATTCAGGGCAATACCGCATAATTCTAAGTGCCGATACGGCGAGCGAGGTGCGGCAGATGCTAAGCCAAAAGCGCAGACAATACTTTGTGTATTATCGAGCATTTTGGCAACGCAGATGCCGTGCCGCAGCCGCCGGAGCGGTGCTTAAGCCGCAAGGCGGGAATTGTGCGGTGTTGCACGGTCCAGCCCTTGGTATCAGGCAGCTTACCCCACTGGATACCGGTCAGGGTATCGTACAGCTTCTGGGTCAGGGGGCCGATCTTGCCGCCGCTGATGTTGGCAACCTTGCCTTCCCAATCCAGCTCCTTAACGGGGCTGACAACAGCTGCGGTGCCGGTGCCGAACACTTCTTCCAGCTTGCCTTCCTCGGCAGCCTTCATCACATCAGCAATGGCCAGTTTGCCCTCGATAACCTCGTAACCCCAATCCTTGAGCAGCTCAATGATGGAGCGGCGGGTAACGCCGGGCAGAACAGTGCCGGTGCAGGCAGCGGTGTAGATCTTGCCGTCGATCTTGAACATGATGTTCATAGAGCCGACTTCTTCCACATACTTCTTCTCAACGCCATCCAGCCACAGAACCTGGCTGAAGCCCTTTTCCTCGGCAAGCTCGCCAGCCTTGATGGAAGCAGCGTAGTTGCCGCCGCACTTGGTAAAGCCGGTCAGGCCCGGGGCTGCACGGATGTACTCGTCCTCAACATAAATGCGGACGGGATCCAGGCCCTCGGCATAGTAAGCGCCAGAAGGTGCGCAGATGATGCAGAACAGGTAATGCTTGGAAGCATGCACGCCCAGGCCGACATCGTTTGCAAACACGAACGGGCGGATGTACAGGCTTGCGCCGTCGCTGTGGGGAACCCAGTCACGGTCAACGTCAACCAGGGTCTCAACAGCCTGAACAAAATCCTCAACCGGGATCTTGGGGATGCAGAGACGGTCAGCAGAATCCTGGAAACGCTTTGCATTGCAATCGGGGCGGAACAGCTGCACACTGCCGTCAGCAGTGCGGTAGGCCTTCATGCCCTCAAAAATTTCCTGTGCGTAATGGAACACCACGGTAGCGGGGTCCAGCGGCAGGGAGGCATACGGCACAACGCGGGCGTCATGCCAGCCTTCACCGGCGGTATAGTCCATCAGGAACATATGGTCGGTAAAAATCTTGCCGAAGCCAAGCTTGCTTTCGTCCTGCGGCTTTGCCTTCGGTTCAGTAGTACGAACAATTTTGATATCCAACATTATTTCCTACTCTCCTTATTCAGCACCGCATGAAGGTTCGCACAAACCTGATTGTGGTGCGAAATTGTAATTATTATAACGCTCTAAAGCGGCAAATACAAGAGCTATTTTTCCGCTTTCTGCACACATTTGCAGCTTTTATGCAAAATTTGACTACTTTTTGATTGCACCACCCCATTTTATGGGGTACAATAATAGCATAAGTCGCGCCCGGCCACAGCGCCGGGCAGCATTTGCAAAGACAAGAAGAGGGATCACACACTATGGCACCGAAAGTAAAAGGCGTTATTTTTGATATGGACGGCCTGATGTTTGACACGGAGCGCATCTGGGACCAGTTCTGGAGCCCCTGCTGCCGCAAGATGAGCCTGCCGGACCCGCCGCCGGAGTTTTATTCCAATGGCCGCGGCCTGGCCGGGGAGCACCAGCTCCAGTACATTGCCGGCTATTACGGCGACAAAGCCGAGGAACTGCTGCATGCCGTGTGGGCATACGGCGGCGAGCAGATCAAAAAGGGCGTGCCCTGCAAGCCCGGCCTGAAAGAACTGCTGTCCTACCTGGAAGATCTGGGCATGCCCCGCATTGTGGCAAGTTCCAGCCCGCGCACCATGATCGAGCTGAATTTGCAGACCACCGGCACCGCCCGCTATTTCCATGATATCGTGTGCGGCAACGAGGTCAAGCTCTGCAAACCCGCGCCGGATATCTTTCTGGAAGCCGCCCGCCGCATTAAGGTGGACATCCATGACTGCATGGTGCTGGAGGACAGCCACAACGGCATCCGCGCCGGCCACGCCAGCGGTGCCGAAACCGTGATGGTGCCCGACCTTTTGCCCGTAACCGACGAAATGCGCAGCCTGTATGACGATTGCTGCAAGGACCTGTTTGAGGTAAAGGCAAAGATGGAGCAGGGAGTGCTTTGATTGGGAATTAGAAATTAGGAATTAGGAATTAGGAATTTGAGGTAGCGCGGGGTCACCTGAGCCCGCCGGGGCCTTGTCTGGTTTCTATGCTCGTCCGGGGCGGCGTCCCCCGCCGCCCCGGACGAGCATAGATTCTATTGGATTATCGCTCGGTAGACCGTTCCCTACAGAGCATTTGATTATGCGCGGCTCATATATAAACATTCTGTCGTGCGCGATGCCCTCATCGCGCCGCGGAGAAACGTAAATTGGTTGCTGCAAACTTAAAAAACATTTGTAGGGGCCGACGGCAAGCATCGGCCCCTACAAATCGTATAGAAACCATCCTCATTCCTGCACCTTTCACATTCAATATACTCATACAAAAGAGCCATACCAGGCGCTTCTCCTGCCTGGTATGGCTCTTTTGTATATATTATTTATTGAATGATTCTTTAATTTTTCAGTGCCTGCATCGGTGCGGGGATGCGGCCGCCGCGGTGGATCATAACGGCGGGGCTGTACTGGCTGATGGGCATGATGGGGGCGTGGCCCAGCAGGCCGCCAAAGTCCAGAACATCACCGGCCTTGTGGCCAATGGCGGGGATCACGCGCACAGCGGTGGTCTTGCTGTTGACCATGCCGATGGCGGCTTCGTCTGCAATCAGACCGCTGATGACCTCGGCGGTGGTATCGCCGGGGATAACCACCATGTCAATGCCAACGGAGCAGACGGCGGTCATGGCTTCCAGCTTTTCCAGCGTCAAGCTGCCGCATTCGGCTGCCTTGATCATGCCGTCATCCTCAGATACCGGGATGAATGCGCCGGACAGGCCGCCCACATGGTTGGATGCCATTACGCCGCCCTTTTTCACGGCGTCGTTCAGCATGGCAAGGCAGGCGGTGGTGCCGCAGCAGCCGCAGCTTTCCAGACCCATTTCTTCCAGAATGTTGGCAACACTATCGCCAATAGCCGGGGTCGGCGCCAAGGACAGATCAATGATGCCCGCGGGCACACCCAGCTGTTCGCTGGCCAGGTTGGCCACCAGCTGGCCCAGACGGGTGATCTTGAACGCCGTGCGCTTGACAAGCTCTGCCACCTGATCCATCGGGGCATCCTTGGGCAGCTTGGCCAGAGCGGCGCGCACCGCACCAGGGCCGGAAACGCCGACATGGATCTCGCAGTCCGGCTCTCCAGGGCCGTGGAAAGCACCGGCCATAAACGGGTTATCTTCGGGTGCATTGCAGAAAACCACCAGTTTGGCATCGCCCATGCACATGTTATCTTTGGTCAGCTCGGCGGTCTGGCGCACCACGCGGCCCATCAGGCCAACGGCGTCCATATTGATGCCGGATTTGGTGGAACCGATGTTGACGCTGGAGCAGACCAGGTCGGTTTCGGCCAGTGCACGTGGAATGCTTTCGATCAAACGCACATCGCCGGCGGAAAAACCCTTATGCACCAAAGCACCGTAACCGCCAATAAAGTTGACGCCGACCGCCTTGGCAGCGGCATCCAGCGTTTTGGCAAACCACACGGGGTCGGCGTCCGGTGCAGCGCCCAGCAGCATGGCGATGGGCGTTACGCTGATGCGCTTGTTGACAATAGGAATGCCATAGTCCGCGCTGATCTTGTTGACAACGGGAACCAGGTTCCCCGCCAGACGGGTGATTTTGTTATAGATTTTCTCACAGGCTTTTTTACCATCGGGATCAATGCAGTCCAACAGGCTGATGCCCATGGTAACGGTACGCACATCAAGGTTTTCTGCGGTCAGCATCTCGATGGTTTCCAAGATATCGCCGCTGTTCAGAATTTTCATCGTGTGCCCCCTTACACCTTGTGCATCGCGTCAAAGACTTCCTGCCGAGTCACAGTGACCTGCATTCCCATCTCCTGGCCCAATGTGTCAAAACGGGCGCGGATTTCAGCCGGTTCGCTTGCGCAGGCAGAGATATCCACCAGCATAATCATGCAGAACATATCCTGCAGGATACTCTGGGTAATATCCTCAATGTTGATGTTCAGCTCGGCACACACGGCACTTACGCGGGCAACAACACCCACGGTATCGTGGCCGATAACAGTGATAACAGCTTTCATGACAGGCACCCCTCTTTATTATCAAAATCACGTTTATTATAGCAGATAATACCGCATTTGGGTAGCACCTGCCCAAATAAAAAGCAGAAAAATTGCGGCAAAGTAAAAAACTCTCTACCCCAAAGTGGGGCAGAGAGCTTGAAATTCTTCTGAATTATTCTTCTGTATGCAGATCCTGCGGCGGTACACTGTTCGTTTCCGGGGCGGCAAAACGCGGTTTGTCGGGCGGGTACTCGCCCTGCATGGCGGCTTCCATGCGGCTCAAGCGGGCTTCCAGTGCGCTGATGCGGTTGCTGAGCACATCGGGCAGCGCCTGCTGGTCCAGGTCGTCCGCCGGGCAGGATTGGCTGCCGCGCACGCGGACCACTTCGGCCGGAACACCGACCGCGGTGGTATTGGCCGGCAGATTTTTGAGCACCACGCTGCCCGCGCCGACACGGACATTATCCCCGATATACACCGGGCCAAGCACCTTGGCACCGGCACCGATCAGCACGTTATTGCCCAATGTGGGGTGGCGCTTGCCGGAATCCTTGCCGGTGCCGCCCAGGGTAACGCCGTGGTAGATGGTGCAGTTATCACCGATTTCTGTCGTTTCGCCGAACACGATGCCCATACCGTGGTCAATGAACAGCCGGTTGCCGATCTTGGCACCGGGGTGGATCTCGATGCCGGTCAGGTGGCGGGCCAGCTGGCTGATGAGGCGCGCCAGGAAGAAACACTTGTGACAGTACAAAAAATGTGCAATTTTGTGCGTTACCAGCACATGGAAACCGGGGTACAAAATGATGACCTCCGCCACATTGCGTGCAGCAGGGTCCTTGTCCCGGATGTTTTTTGCGTCTGCCCAAAGTCCCATCCAACTTACCTCATTTCGTTTGTGTCCTATCCCGAATATCCAAGGAAAACACTAGGATATCCTGAATTTTAAATATAGCACAATTTGCAGTAAAACGCAAGAATCAGACGGCGCTTCCCTGCGGTTTCTCCACTGCCCGGCTTTTCCTTAGGCAACACCGCACAATTCCCACCTGACGGCTTAAGCACCGCTCCGGCGGCTGCGGCACGGCATCTGCGTTGCCAAAATGCTCGATAATGTCGGGTTGC
>QWCH01001932.1_pt1 | contig 31467 bp, 32 predicted proteins | sample 1972671 | NCBI WGS metagenome assembly QWCH01 (sample SAMN09866713, study PRJNA288562) | Human gut metagenome isolate term3_stool, whole genome shotgun sequencing... | isolation source: gut | host: Homo sapiens | place: USA: California
CAAAGGGCTCGACTACAATGACTGATTTTAACATAGAGCAATTCGACAAAATGGTCAATGTTGGAAGCAAAGTAGTGGAGCTGCTCACCGGTCAGCAAAAGGAACCAGCCTTCAAATCCACGAAGGATTGGTTATAAATCCGAACTCTTTGAGTTTTGAGATTGAAACGAAAAAAACTTACTTAGTTTAAACAAATACGCTAAGTAAGTTTTTTAATGCTACTCAGGAAAAGAATATCTCCGGGAACAACAATTTAAAGCAATTTTTCTCCTCGAGAACAGCTTAAACATCAACATCTTACACATTATTTTTCATTTTTACAGCTACTTTTATCAATTCCTCTTTTTCATTTTTTATCTTACCATCCAAAACCATTTCCAATATATCATCTAGTATTTGCTCAACAAATTTCCCTTGGGGAATCCCCGCATTCATTACATCATAACCATCTATTTTTAAGTCTTTTAACGAAAAACACTCATCACTTGCAATTTTCTCGGCAACATCTTCCTCAAACATTTGAATATTCTTTTATTCTAGTTAGATCATGTTTAAACCAATAGGCTATAAGGACTGGTTTCCCATTAGCTCCTTCGATTAAGTCTTCAAGCGCATCAAGTTTTCTATCATGAATCTTTATGCTTTCCTTTTTAGCAGTGGCACCACATTTATTATGCAAAATATAAGCGACATCGCTCCAAATGGCAAGATCACCATTAAGTACAGAGACGATGCTTTTGAGTTCTCCCCTTCAATCAGTCTAAAGGACGGCAGTTTGATGCTATCTGATGAAGTAAAAGATGGTGAAGAGATCTTCGATTGGAATAGTTTAGTTAACAAGGAAATCTATTCATATATGATGTATAATAGAATCATGTCCATAATGGGCAAGGGTTGATTAATAATCGAATAAACGATATAAAATGGGCAATTTATGAAGAGAGGAAAACTAAGTAAAAAAGAAGATAATTTGCTACTTTTAATACAAAATCCATTCGACTCGAGGGCTTCATATAGAACAGTGCTATATTCCTATACGACCTATCGGATGGCAAAAGATGATTCATACCGAACAGTCAGTGAATTTTTGATATTTCCATTCAACTTTTTGAATTAATATAAAATAGGAGGAACTATGAGAACGATTAGAGTAACAGGAAAGGGCAGTGTGTCTGTAAAACCGGATACCACCAGCCTAAGAATATCATTTGAAGGATTGTACAAAGATTACGAAGAAACTGTGAGGAAGTCTTCTGAAAAGACCAAGGTTTTAAGAGAGGCAATAGAAAAGTCGGGGCTCCCTGGCGAAGATCTAAAGACCAAAGATTTTTCGATAGACTCAGAATACGAAAGCTACCGTGATCACAACGACGACTACAGACGAAGATTCATCGGGTACAAATTCCACCACAGAACAGAAATCCAGTTTCCAAACGACAATAAATTGCTGGGACGCATTCTCTACGAACTATCCGTATGTTCAGTGAAGGTTGAGTTTTCAATCGACTACACAGTAAAGGACAAGGATGCAGTTAAGAGAGAAGTTCTTAAACGCGCGGTGGAAAATTCTAGATTAAAGGCAGAGATCATGACCGCAGCAGCAGGAGTAAAATTAGGAGACGTGCAAAGCATCGACTATTCCTGGGGCGAGATAAAGATTAGAACTTCACCAATCGAAATGCTCCAAATGAGTAGCAAATCAATATTAGCAGAACCATCCTATGATATCGACATAGAGCCAGATGATATTGACGTTGCCGATACGGTAACCATCCTATGGGAGATAAAATAGTAGAATAACTGCGGAAAATTTAAGATAAATGACGGCTCTTGGGATAATCCCAGGAGTCTTTTATTTTTGTTTCATATAAAAAATTATTAGCGAAAAATCCTTGGAGAAAATTTATAAAAATTCTATGTTCAAAAAATATTTGACGACAAAACAAAAACTTGGTACTATAAATGTAACATATGTACTAAAAATGTAACCAAAATAATTTCTAGAAATACATTAAGCGATAAACGTTATGAAAATTTCAAAACAAATTGCTTAAGAGATAAGGTGATTTAGTGGAAGTAGTAATTGAAAATAGAATAGCACAGTTTCGAAAAGAAAAGGGACTTTCCCAACACAAATTGGCGGAGGCAGTGGGACTTAAGAGAAGATCTATCATGGCATACGAAAGTAATACCATCAGCCCGACACTGGAAACTGCGTACAAGATCTGCAAAGTTTTGGGAAAAGATATGACGGAGGTCTTCATATTTAAATAGGAGGATAAAATGGGATTATTATTTAATACATCAGAAGAAATAACTGACAAGGTACTTGAAACATTTGACGATAAAGAAAATTACCTAGTGGTATTTAAACACAATGATACAAAGACGGATCTCTTTAAGTGGCTTGTAATAGGAGGTCTATACTATACAACAGATTCAAGCAGAAGCTTCATTTTAAATTTCAGCCACAGAGGAATCTACGAAGTGGAAATCAGCAACAACATGAAAAAGAATTTTCTAATCATGCCGTGGAATGAAATCAGCTCCTTTGAAGTAGTAAAAAAGAATAAAAAGGCAATCATAACCTTGGTCCATGTCGGCAAGAAAGTTTCCTACGAAGTACCATTTACCGGCAAAATCGCAAAGGGAAACGAAGAAAGATTTGCAAAGCTCGAAGAAAAGGAATGGAACAGAATCGAGTAAAGTAGAGAGAATTACGGATTAATTTTGTGCAAAAGGTAAAAGAAGGCTCTTGGGACAATCCCGGGAGTCTTTTTTATTAAGATTTTTCACTTTGCCTTATTAAATAAATAGGTTATAATAAAATTATAGTTAAAGAATAATATTTAAAAGTTTTTTACTTTTTATAAGATTTAGGGGGAGTTATGAAAAAGAAGAAAAGCACAGCTTTATTTTTAGCACTGCTGATGATAGCATCAGTATTTTTAAATACAACATCAGTATTTGCTGAAAGTAGACAAGAAATCCCAGAGGTAAACCAAATTGAAAAGGTTGAAGGTGAAAAGAATGCTCTGAAAGAAGTAAAAGCGGAAGAAGGACTCGACATAAGTGGTGAAGAAATGCCGGATGCAGTGGGTGAACCTGCAGGATTTGATTTAAAGACAATTAATACCATAGCCAAGGATAAAGATGGAAAATTTTATGGTGTAAGAACTTATAGTAATACTCTTGATATGACAGAAAAAGTATTTTATAGCATTACAGAAGACCAATATAATCAGGTAGCTGATGATTGCTTTATGATATTTAAAAGACAAGATGGTGAAGCTTTTAAAATACCATATGCAGAGATTGGTAACAATAGTATAACCGATGCTCGACCAAGTGGCACAGAGGCTGGACCTATCTTTACTGAAATACAATTCAGGCATCATATGGCATATTATGCTCTATTATATTCAACTAATAACAATCCTACAATGGAGCCTAGCCAAGAAAATTTGACTTGGTCTATTGAATTAAAAAAAGACTGGGTGATTGAGCCACAATCTGACTTTTCAGACAATAGCGAACCTAAATTTGCCTATGTTTACTACAATGCAGAGATAGATGGCAAGGACCATAAGATTTATAGAAATGACGATAGAGAAAAAGGAATCTTACAATTAGGATCCGGAAGTTATGGACAAGATGCAACAGTTAAAACAGCGACGTTAAAAAATCTAACAATCGACGGAAGTAGTAAGTATTACGGTATTGAAGTTAGTCAAAAAGGTATATTGAAATTAGAAAATGTTAAGATAGAAAACTGTTATGCTGACAAAAACCATAATAATTATGGAGGAGCAATAAAGTTAAATAATGAAGCGCAATTGACAATGGATGCTAATACAAGCATAAGTAATTGTAAAGCCAACATGGGTGGCGCTATTCGCCTTTTAAGTAATTGCACTGTAAATATTAATGGCTCAAATATATCAAATAACACTGCAGATCTAGGTGGAGCTATATGTTCCCTTAAGGAAGACAGCATTATAAATGTAAATGGTGCAACTTTTGATGGCAATAAGGCAGTAAAGACTATAGATGGCAAGTATCTATATGGCGGAGCAATTTATTCTAATTCAAATTTAAACGTAGAAGATTCTAAATTTACCAACAACAGTGCAGATGGAAATGGCGGAGCTATTTATTCATACAAGGCTTACACAATTAAAGACTCCGAATTTAAAAATAACAGTTCCAAAAAATCAGGTGGAGCAATTTATGTTCCGAAAGATGCTCCGGCTACTATAACAAATACGAAATTTGAAGAAAATAAAGCAGCTTGGGGTGGTGCAATTTTTGATAAAGGAAACTCTAGTATAAAAAATGCTAATTTTAATAAAAACCATGCACAATATTATGGTGGAGCTATTTATACGACTAATGGCACAACAGTTGAAGATAGTCATTTTATAGAAAATCAAACCCAACAAGGTGGCGGAATTTATATTAATAAAAATGCAAACAACCCAACAAAAGTAAGCAATACAAGTTTTGAAAAAAATTCAGTAACTAGTAGTGGGGCAGGATTATTTGTAAGTAATAATTCTAAGCTTGAAGTTTCTGGTTCTACATTTACTAAGAATGAAGCACCTTGGGGTGCAGGTATTTCAAGTGCTACTGATGGAAATGTCGATGTAAATAAAACTGGCATTAAAGTAGAAAAAACAAATTTCACAGAAAATGAAGCACTTATGGGTGCTGGTATATTCACAGCCTTTCCAACAGAAATAAATAAGTGTACTTTTACTAAAAACAAAGCAGATGTTCATCCACAAGATGATAAAACAAATCCCCATGATTCTGGTGTGGGTGGAGCTATTGAAGTAATGGACAGCAAAACCGTTATCAAGTCTTCGACTTTTGAAGAAAATTGGGCATACGGCTCAGGAGGAGCTATAGGAATTAACGGTGTAGCTAGAGATGAAGATAAGGATATAACAACAATCAAAGAAAACATTAAGGTAGAAATTTCTGATGGTACAAAATTTATAGGAAACACTTGTGGAGTCGGACAAGGCGGAGCAATTTTTACGATTCCTTATTTATATGATATTGAAGGTTATGAAACTGGTGTTCCTGAAGATACTCTTAAGGAAAAAGCTTATTCAAACTTAACAACAGCAGCTGACACAGTCTTCAAAGACAATGTAGCATTATCAGGTTATGTTGATCCACCAGAAAAATATGCTGACTATGCTAATCTAGCCTTTGCTAGAAACTCATTTACAGATGTACTACCGGATAAAGATGTAGCCAAATCATTATTAAACAACTATGATGTTAACTACAAAAATAAAAAGCTTACTGCCTTCTTCAATCCTAATGATGGAGAATTTAAAGACGGAGAAAATCCAAAGGATATAAGAGTTGTAAAAGGTGAAAAAGATAAAGAAATAACATTACTTGATGCTCCAAAGAGAGAGGGATACAAATTTACTGGTTGGAAATGCTCAATGAATATTCCTGATGAAATATTAAAGGGATTGCCAGAAGAATTACTTGGAAATTTAAATGAAGCCAAAATTTTCAAAGCTGGAGATAAATTTAAATTAGATGCAGATTATATCTTTGTAGCTCAATGGGAAAAACCAGAACCAAAACCAGAGCCAAAACCAGAACCAAAGCCAAGGAGAAATGTATATAAACCATTCTTCTATACCGCACCAGCACTTAACAAAGAAGACCATTACCAATATCTAATCGGATACAAGGATGACACATTTAAACCAGAAAACAATATGACCAGAGAAGAAGTAGCAGTTATGTTCTCAAGACTACTAAAAAATCCACCAACAAAAGGAAAAATATATAACTATAACTTCACCGACGTAGAAAGAGACAGATGGTCAACCACAGCAATCTCATACATGAATGAACTTGGAATCATAAATGGCTATCCAGACGGCAAATTTAGACCACAAGCAAGCATAACGAGAGCAGAATTTGCATCAATAGCAGCAAAATTTGCAGAGCTAAAAGAAGGAAACAAAACCTTCAGTGATTTAGACAGAAATCATTGGGCTTATGAAATAGTAAGTAGAGCTGCCACAGCAGGATGGATAAACGGATACCCGGACGGAACATTTAAACCAGACAACAAGATAACAAGAGCAGAAGTAGTAAGCATCACAAATCTTATGATGAATAGAAAAGCTGACGAAAAATATGTAGATAATAACCTAGACAAACTATTAAAATACAGTGACGTTACAAAGAATCACTGGGCATACTACAAAATATTTGAAGCAACAAACGGACATGACTTCGTAAGACAAAGTAACAAAATAGACGAAGAATGGAAAGACGTAACCAATAAATCATTCGTATATGATAAATAAATTAAGAGCTGCTAGCAATGCTAGTGGCTTTTAAATTTTGCTTGACCTGCGCCTTGGGGGCGGTGGTACTCTCTAATAAAGGAGGGGAATTATGCTTAGAAATGAAGTTCAAAACAAGACTGGTCTTACTAGAAAGGCGATTGAATACTACGAAGAAAAAGGGATCATAGATCCAGTTCGCCTTGAAAATGGATATAGGGATTACAGCGAGAAGGACGTGGAGATTTTAAAAAAGGTGGCTCTCTTCACAAAGCTTGGGTTAAATCTAAAAGAGATAAGGAAGATTATTTTTGATGGTGGAAGTCTTTCTTCTGTGCTTAGAACTAAGCAGTACGAGCTTAGCGTTGAGGAAAAGAAAAAGGAAATTCTTGAAATGATTGTCAAAGGTGCAGATAAAAGCAAAATTGATGAGAAGGTAAAGAATTTGGAAATGACAGACACCATATTTAAAAAACTTGTAAATGTGTTTCCAGGTTACTATGGGCAGATGTTTTTCTCCACATACAAACCATTTTTAAATGAGCCCTTAGAGGACGATGGAAGAGATGCTTTTGAAAAATTCGTAGAGTACTTGGATAGTTTGCCAGAGTTTAATCTTACAGATGAAGAAAAAGAATACTTGGATAAAATATCCACTGGATTTAATATGGAAACTTTGGAAGAAATAAATAGATCCAAGATTGATGCGGTAAATAATTCTAAAGAATGGATCGAAGAAAATAGAGAGTTCCTAGACGAGTACGAAAGATATAAAAATAGCGACGAATACAAAAATAGTGAGGTTAAAAAACTTCAGGATAAATTAAGTAAGTACATGACTGAAAATAATTATTATGAAGTTGCTATCCCGCTTATTCGAAAATTCAGCCCAAGTTACGACGAATATTATAGAAAGCTTATAAAAGCAAACGAAGATTATTTGAAGAGATAAAATAAAAAAGAGGTTTGGAAATACTATTTTACCAAATCTCTTTTTTCTATTATAAATATTCCTGAAAAATTTAAAAAAATATTGAAAGATAATTATTCATGTGGTATATTTATAACATAAAGATAGAAATATATCACAAAGGAGTATTTTTATGAAAAGAAAAATAAATTTTCTAGGGTTTTTATCATTGGTTTCAATGGTTGCTCTTCTCGGTATTGTAACGGAAGAAAAAGGCTGGTATGGATTCTTGGGTTTTCTCTATTATTTAAGATATTTTTGGATTATTCCAGATGAATCCTTTAAAGAGTATGTAAAAAATTCAGCAACTCTAGCATTCTTTGTCCAAATATTTTCTATGGTTCTGATTTTAACCATTCTAGGGCTTGTGAAGAATGAAAATTATATTCAATTTGCATTTGGAATTGCTTTTAGTTTAGGAGTATTTGTATTTACAATATCAATTGTTGTAGCAGAGTGGAAGGAATCGCAAGGTATTTTAAATGATAAGTAATAGAATCAAAGAATTTAGAGCAAGGAATAACATGAGCCAGGAAGATTTGGCGAATGCGGTCGGAGTGAGAAGAGAGACCATAGGAAATTTGGAAAATGGTAGGTACAACCCTTCTCTAGTACTGGCGTGGAACATAGCAAAGGTTTTTGGTGTAACTATTGAAGAAATATTCACTATTTATAATGATGATTAAATTTAATTAGTTTTAAAAGAGGTTTGGAAATATTATTTTGCCAAATCTCTTTTTTCTATTATAATAGTAATTGTAAATTAATAATCTATGGGAGCTATGTGCTGAGAGGAAGTTAGACTTCGACCATTTTTACCTGCAGGATAATGCCTGCGTGGGATGAGGCATGTTTTTCTCCTATAAATTTTTTAGGAGGTTTTTTTAATTTATGAAGTATAAGACACAGATGGAAGCTGCAAAACATGGTTTTGTAACTGAAGAGATGAAGATCGTTGCGAAGAAAGAAAATGTCAGCGAAGAATTTCTTTTAGAGAAGATTGCAAAAGGCGAAATTGTTATTCCTAGAAATAGAAATCACAAATCTATCTCTCCAGAAGGAATTGGCGCTGGACTTAAGACTAAGATCAATGTTAATCTTGGGATTTCTAAGGATCTAAACGACCTTGACCTTGAAATGAAAAAGGTGGATATGGCACTTAAGATGGGTGCGGAATCCATAATGGACCTATCCAATTACGGAAAGACTCAAGAATTTAGAAAGAGACTTATCGAAAAATCTACTGCAATGGTGGGAACAGTTCCTATGTATGATGCGGTTGGATTCTTGGATAAGGGACTTAGTTTTATAAAGGCAGAAGAATTCTTAGATGTAGTTAGAAACCATGCAGAAAACGGAGTAGACTTCGTGACTATTCACTGTGGAATAAACAGAGCAAACTCAGAAATTTTCATGAGAAATAGAAGAGTTAACGAGATCGTATCTCGTGGGGGATCACTTCTATTTGGATGGATGAAGATGAACGACAGAGAAAATCCATTCTACGAATACTACGATGAACTTTTGGAAATCTTGAGAGAATACGACGTTACACTATCCCTTGGAGATTCTCTAAGACCAGGCGGAATCCATGATGCGACAGACCCTTCACAGATTGCAGAGCTTATAACTCTAGGTGAACTTACCAAGAGAGCTTGGGAAAAAGACGTCCAAGTCATCATCGAAGGACCAGGACACGTGCCAATAGACGATATAGAAATGAATATGAGACTCGAAAAGAAACTCTGCCACAACGCACCATTCTATGTGCTAGGACCACTAGTTACAGACATTGCACCTGGATATGACCACATTACCAGTGCCATAGGAGGAGCAATAGCAGCAAGCTACGGAGCAGACTTCTTATGCTATGTAACACCGGCAGAACACTTAAGACTACCAGATGTAAATGACGTAAAAGAAGGAATAATCGCAGCTAAGATTGCAGCGCACGCAGGAGATATCGCAAAACTTAAATCTGCAAGAGAAATCGACCTTGAAATGAGTAAGAGAAGACAGAAACTCGACTGGGAAGGCATGTTTGAACTTGCAATAGATCCAGAAAAATGCAGAGAATACAGAGCATCATCAACACCAGAAGAAGAAGGCACCTGCACCATGTGCGGAAGCATGTGTTCGATGAAAAATATGAATTTAATCCTTGAAGGAAAAGATATAATTATAGACCCAATGGGTTCAAACAATAAGTAGAAATAAACAAGATAGCCTTGCTAAAAATAAATAGCAGGGCTATTATTTATTTAAAGATATTAACTTAAATCTAGCCTTTCGATTATCTAAGGACTAAGAAAATATGAAAATCTAAGGAGAAAATATGAAAATAGAAGACTTTACAGAAAGAGAACAAACTCAAATAAAAAATGGACTTCCCATCGCAGAAATTACAGATAAAGAAGCAAAAGACAAGATTCTGGCACTACTACCAGAAGGATGGATAAAAAAGATTCCGTTCTTTGTAAGAAAACACGCCACCACCAAGACCATAGAAAGAATCGCAAGAGACTATCCAGAACTTTACGCAGTAGCTAAGATGGAAGGGGCACTTCCGGAAAAAGAAAGAGAGGAACTACAAAAGATAATCACAGATATATTCCGCGAAAAGATGGCAAAACATAATATAAAATAATAAAAGAAGCAGACAGATTGATAATGTCTGCTTTTTTGTGTTTTTACCAAAAATATTTGTAATTTCTTTACACAAATTTTACAATTACTTTAAAGAGGCTATATTTTATTTATATATAATTTTTAAGGAGATGGACTTATGATTTATTCAGTTATAGATATCGGATCAAACACGATTAGAATGTCAGTTTTTAAGGTTGTCGGAAAAGAAGTAATAAGCCTTTTTAGTGAGAAGGAGCAGGCTTCTCTTCGCAACTATTTTTCCAATGGAAAACTAAGTAAAAAAGGTATAAAGAGACTTATTTCAGTTCTAGAAAAATTTAAATACATTGCAGATAATTTTGATGATATTGACGCTGTGTTTCCCTTTGCGACTGCTACTATTAGAGATTCTTCCAACAGGGATGAAATTTTAAAGAAGGTAAAAAAAGAAGTTGGTTTTGATATCGAAATTTTATCTGAAGATGATGAATCTAGGCTGACCTTCGTCGGCGCTTCGAAATCCATAGATGTTTCAAGTGGAATACTAACTGATATAGGAGGCGGATCTTCTGAAATAGTCGTATTTAAGGATAAAGAAATCATCGAGTCCACCAGTCTTAAGATAGGGTCACTTTCTGCTTTTGAAGATTTCGTAGGTGATCTAATCGTTAAAGATTCTGAAAGAAAAGCTATAGATAAAGATGTGAAAGATAAACTTGAAGATTCAAAGATTAAGAAGAAAGATTATGACACTCTCTGTGCAGATGGTGGTTCTGCAAGGGCTACCCTAGATCTATACAATGAGTTTTATAATTTAAATTCTTCAAATGCCTTTATGAAAAGGGACAAACTAAAGGATATGCTGGACGATATTTTAGAGATGAACAGTAGAAACACTCTAGATATTATAATTTCTGTAAAGGCGGATAGAATTCACACATTGCTGCCTGGAATGATAATCTTAAATAGGATTGCAAGTTATTTTTCCGTAGATAGGATAAATGTCAGCCGAACTGGAGTCAGAGAAGGCTACGTTTACGAGAGAATAATAAGAGAGGAATAATATGGATACTTCTTTTACACAGAATAGAGAATTATCATGGTTAAAATTTAATGAAAGAGTATTAGAAGAGGCGAACGACAAAGATGTAAAACTTTTTGAAAGGCTTAAGTTCTATTCTATTTTCGATTCGAATTTGGAAGAATTTTTCATGGTGAGGGTGGGAACTCTAACTGACCTTAGCCATTTAAAGAAGATAGCGGTGGATAACAAGTCCGGTCTTAGTCCAAGCGAGCAACTTAAAAAGATAATGGAAGTCTGCAAAGATCTCTATATAAAGAAAGATCTCACCTATGAAAGAATTGTAAATGATCTTAAAAGCGAAGAAATCTTTCTGGAAAAAGTATCCCAGCTTGGACCTAAGGAAAGAGAATTTTTGGAATATTATTTTGACAACAATATTGAACCAATTCTAAATTTTCAAGTAGTTGATGGGACGAGACCTTTTCCAAGGCTTCCAAATCTTTCTCTAAATGTGGTGTTTTCACTTAAATCAAAAAAGATTGATGAAAAAAAAGAAAGCAAAAAAGATAAATTCTACCTGGGACTGATATTTGTACCAGATAAGATAAATAGATATATTAAGATATCTGATAAGACCATGGTACTTATTGAGGATGTCATCAAAGAGTTTGGAGATAAGGTCTTTGAAAATTATATCTGTGAAGAAAAATATATAATGAGCATAACTAGAAATGCAGATATTTCTTATAATGATGACGATTATGATGTGGACAAAGATTTTAAAACTCATATGAAGACCATGCTCAATAAGAGGAAGAGACTTAAACCAGTAAGGCTTGAAGTGGATGGAGAACTAACTCCAAAACTAAGAGAGATTCTAATGGAAAAACTTCATCTAGAAGAAGATAATATCTTTGTGACAAAATCTCCTATTATAGCTGGATTTATATTCAGCCTCGTGGAAGAAATGCCAGAAGATTTAAAAGAAAAATTTATGGATGAGAAGTTTTCGCCACAAGCTTCATATATGATTGACCCAAGAAGAAAAGTTATTGACCAGGTACAAGAAAAGGACATACTTCTATCATATCCCTATGAATCCATGGACCCAATCATCGACCTACTTAACGAAGCTGCAGAGGATGAGGCGGTAATATCTATTAAGATTACCCTCTATAGAATCGCCAAAGACTCGAAAATAGCCGAGGCACTTATAAAAGCTGCTGAAAATGGCAAAGAAGTCTTCGTTCTTATGGAACTAAGAGCAAGATTCGATGAAGATAACAACATCATCTGGTCATCTAGGTTGGAAGAAGCCGGTTGTAAAATAGTATATGGGTTTGAAAATTATAAATGTCATTCAAAGGTACTACTTATAACCAGGATTGAAGATGGAAAAGCATCTTTTATAACTCAGGTTGCAACGGGAAATTACAATGAAAAAACGGCGAAACTATACACCGATTTTTCTTACTTAACATCCAATATAGAAATAGGAATTGATGCCAAAGATCTATTCGACAATATTATGATTGGAAACTTAGATGGAGAATACAAACACCTACTTGTCAGTCCAAAATCTATGCAAAAGGGATTAAAACTCTTAATTGATGAACAGATTGAGAAACAGAAAGCTACTGGAGATGGATATATAAGGCTCAAGATGAATTCCATATCCGATAGAAAAATAATCGACAAACTCTCTGAAGCTTCGAATAGTGGCGTAAAGATCGACATGATGGTAAGAGGGATTACATGTATCCTTCCAGGAGTTGAGGGTCGAACGGAAAATATAGATATTTACCAAGTGGTGGGAAGATTTCTAGAACATCATAGAGTATATCAATTCGGAAGAGGAAATGCCGGAAAGGTCTATATATCTTCGGCAGATTTCATGACTAGAAATATTAGAAATAGGATGGAAGTAGCAGTACCAATCTATGATGACGAGATTAAAAATAGAATTTTAGAATTTATGGACATCATGTTTTCTGACGACGTAAAGATGAGGAAGCTTCAAAAGGACGGAAGCTACGCAAAAGTTCCAAATGTGAATGGAATAAATGCTCAAGAAGTGCTTATAAGAAATGCAATAAGTAGAAGTACCTTAGAAAAAGAAAGTTTGTCTAGTTTAGAAAGATGTAGCTTAAACAAAATTAGCAACAAAAAAGAAATTGAAGATTCTATTCCAAAAGAAAAAATAGAAAATAGAAGTCTAATTCAAAAAATCATGGATTTCTTTAGAAAATAAATTTGTAATTAGAAATTTAATCGGAAAATAAAATGGGGGAGACTCCATTTTTTTATTTCTATTCTTGACAAGTGTACTTGGCGGAGATAAAATAATTATACCAAGTAAACTTGGCAGAAGGGATTATGGATAAAATGGATAAAAAAGATATTTTAGAAAAATTTAAGGTTGAAAATGCTCTCGGAGATGAGAGGGAAAATTATATCGATTTAAAATCAAATTCTTATGGGATTATTTTTTCAAGTTTTACTTTTATTTTAATATTTATTATTTCCAAGTTTAAGGGTCTCGATTATGATTTGGCGAAGATTATGTTTATTTCTATTCTACTGGGCAATAGGTTTTATAAGTTTTTAAAAGATAGAAAGAGTATGAATAATTTGGAGAAGTTTGGTTATATTTCTTTTATCATAGGCGGAGGTATTCTCTATGTAGTTTTTTTAGTTGAATGGGCTGGAATCTATGGAAGATAAGCTAGAACTTAAAAATAGACTAAAGGAAATTAGATCTGAGAAGAAACTGACCCAGCAGAATTTGGCTGACATGGTCGGCGTTTCACGAAATACTATTAGTTCTATTGAAACTGGAGAATTTTGTCCGACTTCTAGGCTTGCACTTATTCTCTGTATTGCCCTTGATAAAAAGTTTGAAGATATTTTTTATTTCGATATAAATTAATGGAGGTACTATGAAAAGACAGGGTGTTTTCGATATATATCCTTTCAGTGGATATGCCCTTATCCCAACTATTTATTTTGTGGTTGCGATATTTGCTTTTCCAAAGGCGGGAGATATTATCTCTAATAAGACGAAGGATTATATTTTACCTTCTCAGTTAATAATGCCACTTGCCTATATTATTGCTCCTTTATTTCTATTTTCAAAAAGATAAACAAAAAAACAGGGGTTGACCCTGTTTTTTAATTGCAATTTAAGAAGAATTCTAACAGCACTTTTAGCGAGTTTTTCATCTCTCCTACTACCAAGTATTCTTCGGTGGTGTGGACTTTTTCCATGCCGACTCCGATTATGATGGAGTTGAATCCTTCTTCTGAGAAGAAGTTGGCGTCGCTTCCTCCGCCGATTACTTGTAGCTTTGCATCGATTCCTATATTTTTATATGCTTTTATAAATCTGTTTGCTAAAGTTAGTTCGTCTTTTGAAGTGAGCATCGGGTATACATTGTTAGTTTTGAAATTATATCCTGCTCCGTACTTGTCACAGATTTCTTCACAGATTTTTCTGTAATCGTCTAGGATTTCTTCTATCTTTTCGTAGCTGTGAGCTCGGACTTCTCCTTCTGCCACTGCGTAGTCTGGGACTACATTGGTTGGAAATTCTGAGTGGAGTTTAGATATATTTGCTGTGGTGGTTTCATCTATTCTAAGAATATTCATCTTTGAAATTATTTCTGAAATAATTTGGATAGACGAGATTCCCTTTTCTGGTTCGATGCCTGCGTGAGCCTTTTTGCCTCTAACTTCTAAGGTAAATAGATTGCAGGTTGGCGCTTGGTGTGCTACGAATTTAGATGGACCTCCGTTATCTAGTACGATCATATCCTTTGATGGATTGATATTTTTATAGACTTCTTGCCAATTTATATTTTTTGCACCGAGCATTCCGATTTCTTCTGCCGGTGTAAATATTGCGTAGACTGTTGGGAATTTTAGATTTGATTCTTTTAAAAATTTAAGGGTGTAGAGGATGATTGCTACTCCAGCTTTGTCATCTCCTCCCAAAGTTGTGGTGCCATCGGTTTTGATTTTGCCATCGTCTTCTATTATTACCACGCCCTTATTCGGTTCAACTACATCCATGTGAGCGCTTAAAGTGTAGGATGAGTCCAGTGCTCCTTCAAGCTTAGTAAATATTACAGGGGTGTTGCCGCCGTAAGCGTTGTAGGAATTATCCAGATAAACTGGAAGATCCATGTCTTTTAAATAATTTATAATGTATTCTGCTACATCTTTTTCATTCTTTGAGGGACTGTAAATGCTTACTAGTTCCTTAAATATATTTTTAAGTTCATTTAAATTTACGTTCATGCCTGCTCCTTTCTGTATATGATAATTGTATCAATAAAAGCTTCAAATATAAAGAAAAATCGCAAAAATTTGACATATGGAAGATGAATTGGTAATCTATTCTAAACGGAGGTATTAATGAAAAGAAATAGAATATTATCGATGATACTTTTGCTATTGATGTTACCGATGACGGTTTTTGGTGCCATTGATAGAAAAGAAATAGATTCAGCCGATGCAAAATTTCAAAAGATGAAGGTGGAGTCTGGTAATTTAAAAGAATTTTCCAAACATTTAAATTTGATTATAGACAATGTAGATGTCACCAAGGTTTTAAAGCACAAACCTATGGCTATCGATGGTAGCACTTCGGTTGCCCTTCGCGATTTTACCGAGAGAATCGGTGCCAAGGTGACCTGGTATGACCATTCGAGAATGATAGGAATTGAACTTGGTAAGTCCCACATATTGGTGCCAGTAGATAAAAAGGCGATGTGGGTCAATGGAAAGATTGTGGATATGAATATTGCCGCTAAGATTCATGGAGAGACTTCTACTACATATATCCCACTTAGAAATATTGCACAAGCACTGGGATATAAGGTGGAGTTTGACAACGAAACTTTTACGGCTAAGTTATTTTCACAAAAGAAAACTAAATAAAATTTTATAAAGGCACAGAGCAATCTGTGTTTTTTTAATGCATTTAAGATAAATACTATAAACTTTTCTTCAATAATATAGTAAAATAATAATAAGGGGAGATGGGTTTGAAAAAGAGATTGGCCTTAGCAGTTGCTATTATTTTGCTACTTCCATTTGGAATTTCTAAAATACATATTAAAACTGAAGAGAAAAATATAAAGACCAAGTCAGGAGTGGCAAAGGTAATTCTATATAGAAAGCCATTTTCTTCCTATTCAAATCGAATTGAAATTATAATTGGAGAAGAAAATTATTTAAGGGACTTCAAAGGGAAGAATCCTTTAAATATTTGGAAGATGGAAGTTGGCGATGTGGAAGGCGACGGCGAAGATGAACTTGCCCTTGGTGTTTATAAGAAATCTCCACACCACCAGGTTATGGCGAAAAGAGTTTTTCTCTACAATATTGTAGATGGGAAATTAAAGCCTAAGTTTCGTGCATCACGGCTCGCGCTTCCGATGGATGATTTTATTCTCTTTGACATCGACAAGGACGGAAGAGATGAAGTAGTTTCCATAGAAATAAAGGATAACACTTACTTCATAGCGGCGTACCACTATAAGGATTTTCATCTGACTAGAGATTATGTTAGCGAACCCTTAGAAAAAAAGCCTAAATTTTCAGACGGTGGAAAGATTATTTACAAAGATAGAAGTTTCGATTTAAAAATTAATGGAGAGGAGATAATTTTAAAATGAAAAACAATTTGAAGAAATGTTTTGCCATTGGACTTGCGGCGATTATGCTAGTATCATGTGGTCCAAAGGGCGCAGATGGAAACGATGCAAAAGATAATGAAGTGGTTGCTTTTAAAAATCCTATTGCAGATATGAAGAGGGAAGTAATCTTTCCTAAATTTGAAAAGACGAGCGTAGAGGCGGCTGTGCCGGAATACAGTGTAGCCGAAGATCTTTCAAATATCTACAACATAAACTACTACATAAATGATTATTTTACATTCAACGACAAGCAAACAAAAGCCCTAGTTGAAAATAAGTTTTTTGTAGATGGTAGCAGAACCTATGAACAACCTTTCGAAGTTTACGAAGGCAATGAGTACGGATACTTACCGAACTTTGTAACTGCTGACAGCTTGCTCCATCTATTCCACATTTCCTACGACGGACTTCTTCGTGAACTTGAAGTAGAGAAATTCTTGCCTAGACTTATAGATGTAAGTAATGCAATGGCGGCGAAATCTCTAGAAGATTATAATGATGCAAAAGATCTTATGGTTAAGGAACTTGCCATGAAGAACACTGCATACTTCGTTCTAGCTGCAAAATTATTTGGAGCAGAAACATCTGGAGAACTTCCTCAGGAAGTAAAAGATTTGGTGGACAAAGAATATAAAAATATCGAAGCCATGTCAAAGGCGGACTCAAATTTGGTGGCAAAAGCGGTGGACTATTCACAATTTAAACCTCGTGGACACTACACCCGTTCAGAAGAACTTAAAAAATATTTCCGTGGAGTTATGCTATTTTCACAAGAAGCGATGATCTTCTATGATGATTTGGGAAATCCAATCGATGAAAATATTATCCAAGGACTTATGATGGCGAAAAATCTTATAGGTGACGAAGAATCTTTCAAAAAATGGGAAGATGTAAATGATTCTGTGAACTTCCTTGTAGAAAATTCAGAAGATGTGGATCCGTATCTAATGGGTCAAGTCTACTTCAGCCATTTTAATAAAGATACAGGTGTAGATAAACTTGCAGACGAAAAAAATCTAGAAAAAGTTTATAAGACATTGGATCAGCTTCCAAAACCTAAAATTCAGTACTACGAAGATACTTCATTTAGATTTATGCCACAAAGGGCAGTGCTTGACAATGTGTGGGCACAAAATTTACTTGATACCGATAGACCTTCAAAAAGACCACTTTATTCTGGTCTAGACATCGCGGCTCTTCTTGGAAGTAAAGAAGCAGAAGAGATGGTACTAGCTGATGAACAGAATAAAAAATGGGATGAATTTGAAAAGAGATACAAAGAAGCGAAGGACATGGCGAAGGTGCTTGACGACGAAACTGAAGGAAGAAAGAATGTTTACCGTTCATGGCTTTGGATGCTAAAATCCTACGAAGAAGAAATACCAGAAAGTTTCCCAGAATTTATGAAGTCAAAAGCTTGGGTGTTTAAAGATATAAACTCACAACTCGGCTCTTGGGCACAACTAAAGCACGACACAATTCTCTACGGCAAACAAGCGGCAGCAGAGATGGGTGGCGGAGAGGAAGAGCATGAAATGCCTCAGTCCTATGTGGAACCTAGAGTAGGCCTCTACGACAGGATGATCTGGGCAATGAACTATATGAAGGAAAATTTAAAAGCTAGAGAACTTCTCACAGAATCCAATGAAAAAAATATGAATAATTTTATAGATATGGTAGATTTTTTAAGAAAGGTCAGCGTAGCCGAGCTTAAGAATGAAATCGTGGACGCAAAAGATCAAGAAAGACTATTCTATATCGGCGGAGAGATGGAAAATATATTTATTAAATTCGTTGATGAAAAGGTTGAATTCTTCAATGAAATAGAAGAACAAGCGGATAGAAATATGGCAACCGTTGCAGACCTTATGGTGACTGTAGAAAATACTGTGGGCATCGAGCCAAGCAAATATTTGGAAGTCGGCTCAGGAATGGCGCAAGAAATGTATGTCGTATATCAAATAGGAGACAAGATTATATTGGGAACAGGTCCAGTGTATTCTTACTACGAATTCCTATCCGACGAGAGAATGACAGACGAAGAGTTTCAAACGAAATTATACGATTCACTATACACTCCTGATACTAAAAATCTATTGGAACAACCAAGTTGGACAGAAATATACAAAGCCGACACAGTCTATGATTACTAAGGAGAGATTATGGAAGTAAGATTTGCAAAAGTAGAAGATATCGACAGAATTCTAAAACTTTTAAAAGAAAATCACGCCGACAATGTGGTAGACAAGACCAATGGTTTTGTAACTACAAATATAACTAGAGAACAACTAAAGGATTTAATCGAAAAAGAAAATGGAGTAGTAATCGCAGAGGAAGGAGAAAAACTATTATCCTTTGCCTTTGCAGCACCATGGAAGTATTGGTCTCAGTGGCCACTTTTCGAATATATGATCGAAATTTTGCCTGATTATAAATTCAAAGGGGAAAGTCTAAGCGTAGAAAATTCCTACCAATACGGACCCGTTTGTGTCGATGAATCTGCAAGGGGAAAGGGAGTGTTTGAAGAAGTATTTTTCAAATCCCTTGAGAGCATGGATAGATTTCCGATAATGGCGACATTTATAAATACGGTGAATCCGAGATCCTATAGGGCTCACACCAAGAAAGCGGGCATGGAAGAGATAGGCAAGTTTAATTTCAACGGAAATACCTACTACCTAATGGCGATAGGAACAGATCACAAAAGAAAATAAATAGATAAGATGGAGGGAGACCTCCATTTTTTATTTTTTGAAAATTAACATGAAATTTATAATACAAAAAAATAAAACCCAGTCTCCTGGGTTTCATCTAAAGTGAATTATTTAAATATTTATTCTATTTAAAGAATGCGTGGTATGCCTTAGCAGTCATGTAGCAGTCAGCCTTTGAAACTAGTTCGATAGGAGCGTGCATTGAAAGCATAGCAGTTCCACAGTCTAGTACTTCGCAACCATGTTTTGCAAGTTCAGCAGCGATGGTTCCTCCACCACCTTGGTCAGCCTTACCAAGTTCACAGGTTTGCCAAATAACTCCGTTGTCGTCGAATTTCTTTCTAACTTCAGCTATAAATTCTGGGTTTGCATCATTGCATCCGCCTTTACCTCTAGCGCCGGTGTATTTAGTAACGCCGATACCATATCCAACTAGAGCAGCATTATAAGGATCATTTACATCTTTGTAATCAGGATCCACAGCTGCACTTACGTCTGCAGATAGAATCTTAGAATTTTGCATAGCTCTTCTAGTTAAGATGTCTGAGTAATCTCCTCTAGAAGCTAGGATTTCTGCAACTGCATTTTCAAAGAAAGCAGAAGACATAGAAGCATTACCGTAAGAACCGATTTCTTCCTTATCAACGAATAGAGAAACTGCAGTAGTAGTAACTTCGTCAAGTCTAAGTATAGCTTCAAGGTTTGCATAAGAGCAAACTCTGTCGTCATGGCCATGGGCAGCGATCATTGCTCTGTCAAAACCAATGTCTCTCGCCTTAGCTTGAGGAACCATTTCGATTTCACTTGAGATGAAATCTTCTTCAACGATTCCATATTTATCGTGGATTAATTTTAAAATATTCTTCTTAATAGGATTTTCTTTTTCAGAAATTCCGTAGCTTGAATGACCGATAACTACATTTAAAGTTTCGGCAGGAATACCATCAGCAAGGGTTCCCTTAGCTTGATCTTTTCCAAGGTGTGGAAGAAGATCTGTGATGTAAAATACTGGATCGTTATCATCTTCACCGATGACGATATTTATTTCTTTGCCGTCTTTTGTCTTAACATATCCGTGCATAGCAAGCTCTATAGTAGGCCATTGGTATTTCTTAACTCCGCCATAGTAATGAGTCTTCATAAGAGCAAGTTCAGAATCTTCGTATAAAGGAGTAGGTTTAATATCAAGTCTAGGTACGTCGATGTGAGAACCAACTATGTTCATACCCTTGGTCATACAATCCTTTCCAATTAAGAAAAGAGCGATGGCTTTATTTTTATAGTTGATGTAGATTTTGTCTCCAGCTTTAACAGGAGATTTTATAGCTTCTTCAAGAGAAACATAACCGTGTTCGATAGCTTTGTTTTGAATAAAAGTAACACATTCTCTTTCAGTCTTACAATGGTCTAAGAAATTTTTATATTTTTCACCATATTCAGTAATTTCTTTAAGTTCGGCTTCGTCTATTTGTTGCCAAATTGATTTTCTTTCTAATTCTAAATTCATGTCTACCTCCTAAAATTATAGTACATCGAAATTAAACATAAAACAAGGGCGGAAATTATACAATAAACTTGAATATAGTATCAAAGTATGATAATATATTAAATTTACAAAAAAATTTTTTAATGTTATACTATAAAGGGGAGGTAGAATATGTACAGTATTGGTGACAAAGTAGTATATCCGATGCATGGAGCAGGAGTAATAGTAGACATTGAAAAAAAAGAAATCTTAGGCGAAATAAGAAATTATTACATACTTAAGATGCCTATACAAGAGATGAAGGTCATGGTTCCAGTGGAACAAGCAGAAGAAATAGGAGTAAGACCCATCTATGGCACAGAAGAAATGAAAGAAGTCTTAGAAACATTAAAGTCAGACAAGAAACTCGACATGCCTAGCAATTGGAATAGAAGATTTAGATTTAGCACAGAGAAGATAAAAACAGGAGACATTGTTGAAATAGCAAAAGTAGTAAGATGCCTAGTTAGGATGGATAACGAAAAGAATCTATCCACAGGAGAAAGAAAACTACTAAACAATGCAAAGAAGATCATAGTTTCCGAAATGGCGCTCATTTACGAAAAGACTGCAGAAGAAGCAGAAGAAATAATAGACGAAGCCATACTCGGATAAGGGGGTAGTATTATTAAAAAGGACAAAAGTATATTCAGGAAGATCTTTACCATACTATGGACATTCGTAGGAGCAGGGTTTGGACTATTGGTCCTAACAGTATTAAAAACGCTAGAAGTAAAACTTCCATTTGGCGGAGTAGGTAGCGCAATCTCTAAGGTTGCAATAGTTATTATATTTGCATTTATATTTTTATTATCATCCCAAGCTACACTAAACGCCTTTGAAAGATTCCAAAACTTTCTAGATAAAAAACTAAAAGAGAAGAGTCCGCAAGAATTAATCACAGAATTTATAGGACTATTACTTGGACTTCTCCTAGCGTTTTTTGTAACCCAACCCCTATCACTGATCCCGATACCATACCTGGGAGTAGTGATATCAATCCTCGTGTACGCCATGTTTGGATATCTTGGACTTAGAATATCATCGCAAAACTTAGATGAACTCCAAGAAAAATTTAAAGAAATAAGAGGCGGCACCAAAAAACTTGAAACCATAAAGTTACCGAAGATAAAAGGAGTTGCCAAAGTAATAGACACCTCCGTCATCATAGACGGAAGAATAAAAGAGATAGTAGCAGCAGGATTCTTAGAAGGACCGCTAATCATACCAGAATTTGTGCTAGAAGAATTGCAGTTTATCGCAGACTCCGCCGACTCATTAAAGAGAAATAGAGGAAGAAGAGGACTAGACATAGTAAAATCACTTCAAGACGACAAAAAAATAGAAGTCTTAATCTCCGACTTAAAATACGAAGACATAAAAGAAGTAGACATGAAACTATTAAAACTAGCAGCAGACGTAAAAGGAAAACTAGTAACCAATGACTACAACCTAAACAAAGTTGCAGCATTACAAAATATACAAGTGCTAAATATAAACGATCTCGCCAACGCACTAAGACCAGTGTACCTCCAAGGAGAAAGCCTGGACGTACTAATAGTAAAAGCCGGCAAAGAAATGAACCAAGGACTAGGATACTTAGACGACGGCACCATGATAGTAGTAGAACAAGGAAAGGATTATATAGGAAAAGTAATCCGAGTAGAAGTCACATCAGTACTACAAACCTCAGCAGGCAAGATGATATTTGCAAAACCCATATAAAAATAATTGAGCATGCTCTACATAGAGCATGTTTTTTTATGGAGAATTTAAATAATTTAGTTATAAAATTTTTTTGTAGCGGAAGCTACCAGCTTCCATTAACCTCGCTACTAAATTCTTCTCCCTCAGCCGTCAGGCGTGCAATAACCATTCCTATAATTTATCCCGTAGCGTAAGCAATCTGCTTCCACAGCAAATGTTATAATAACTTTTCAAATAATTAACAATCATCGAGCATCCTCCCTCCCAATTGGTCATCCTGAGCGGAAAAGGCGAAAGCCTTTGAAGTCGAAGGATCTGACCTATATTTAACCAAGTCTTGACAAAAAAATAAAAGCTCAAAGTCGATTCCGATTACAGAAACTCAAAAATTCTAAGCCACGTCGACCTGCAAATTCGCAACTCGCTTCGCTCAAACAGTGCGATTTGCAGTCGGTCTCCTTAGGCTTGAATTTTTACGAGTTTCTTCCAGACGGAATCTCCATTTTGAGCTTTTTATTTTTATAGAAAGTTATTTAGTAAAAAAGACAAAACTATAAAACTTTTTGAAAACGACGAAAAGATCAGAAAAGAAATTAAGATTTCTGCTGAAGAAGGAAAAAAAGTTGATGAAATCATCGCAAGAGCTGAAAAAGAAATGGGCGATGACGGCGAAGGTATCATTACCGACGAAAGATATAACTATGTAGCACAAGTTACAAAAGACACAGTTAAAAAGGCCAGAGCTGGCATGACCAAATCTGACAAGATAGATAGAATAGTAACCAATAGATTTTTAGCAATTCCTATATTTGTAGTCGTAATGACACTTATCTATCTAGTTGCAGTTAAATTTGTCGGCGGACCAGTTAACGATTGGTGGGCAGATAAAGTTCTAGGAGAAACTATACCAGGATTCTTAGATGAATTCCTATCAACTCACGGAGCTTCACCAATGGTATCATCTCTACTAGCTAACGGAATCGTAGGCGATGTTGGAGCTGTACTAGGTTACTTACCAGTAATCGCAACAATATTCTTACTTGTATCCATCCTTGAAGACGTAGGATACATGGCAAGAATTGCATTTATACTGGATAGAATATTTAGAAGATTCGGTCTATCAGGAAAGAGTTTTATTCCTATCCTTATCGGTACCGGATGTTCAATCCCAGGAGTAATGGGAACTAGAACCATAGAAAACGAAAACGATAGAAGGATGACCATCACAGTTGCATCATTTATGCCTTGCGGAGCCAAGACAGAAATCATAGCAATGTTCGGAGCAGTCTTAGGTGGAGTTTGGTGGTATGCACCACTTTGGTACTTTGCAGGAATCTTAGCGGTAATCATCTCTGGAGTAATCTTAAAGAAGACCCGTCGATTCCAAGGAGATCCAGCACCATTCGTAATGGAACTTCCAGAATACCACGCACCAAGTTTATCAAACGTTGGAAAAGCAACCCTTCATAGATGTAAAGCATTCATAATAAAAGCAGGAACACTAATCCTACTTTGCTCACTAATCATCTGGGCACTATCAAGCATATCAACTAGCGGACAATTTATAGACTTTAACGAAGACGCACAAGAATCTATCCTATCATTCGTAGGGAAAAAGGTAGCATTCCTATTTGCACCACTAGGATTCGGAGATTGGATGGCAACAGTAGCTACATTCTTCGGACTAGCAGCAAAAGAAGTCGTAGTAGGTACCTACGGAGTAGTATCAGGAATAGGAGCAGAAGCAGATGCAGATTCATTAAAAGATGTAATTCTTGCAAACTTCAATACAGTATCCATGTTCTCATTCATACTATTTAACCAATTGACTCTACCATGCTTTGCAGCACTTGGAGCAATAAAAGAAGAAATGGGTTCTTCAAAATGGTTTAGATTTGCGCTTTTATATCAACTATGCTTCTCATACTCAATAGCATTTATGGTATATCAAATAGGCTCAGTACTAGTACTAAAGACAGGATTTAACATAGAAACAGCTATAGCATGTGTAATCTTTGTAGTATATTTGTACCTACTATTTAGACCTAACAAATATAGAAAAGGAAGCTTAGAACCTAACTATTCAGTTAAATAAAATAAAAAGAAGGAAAGAAAATGAGACCAATAGATTTTATAATAATAGCAATCGTACTAGTAGCAGTGTACTTCGCAATAAGACATGTAAAGAAGAACAAAGGAACCTGCGATTGTGGCTGCTCATGTGGTTGTAGCGAATGCCATGAACATGACATGGGAGTAAAAAAACATTAAAATCGACAAAAACGCACAAGAACTATAAAATTGCTTGTAAAATAGACAGATTTATAGTAAAATAATAGGGTCAACTGAAGGTTTGACCAGAAACTAAAGGCTTAATAGTAAATTAAGCCTTTTTATAAACCATTTTAGGAGGTGTTTTAATGGCTGACCGTATTGTTCTTGAATGCACTGAATGTAAACAAAGAAACTATGTAACTTATAAGAACAAAAAAACAAATACTGAAAGACTAGAGCGTAGTAAATACTGCAAGTTTTGTAAAAAACATACTGCTCACAAAGAAACGAAATAAGGAGTGATATGATGGCACAACCAGTTGTAAAAACAAACGAAACGAAAGATACCAACAAGTATCTACGTGGAGTAAAATCTGAATTCAAAAAAGTTGTGTGGCCTACAAAAGAACAAGTAATAAAATACTCCACAGTAGTAATAGTAGTAAGTATTTTATCAGCTCTCGTTCTATCAGCATACGATGAAATAGTATATTTCATAATAAAGCTGATTGTAGGTAGATAAGATGTCAGATGATGTTTTAAGAGAGAATACTGCAAAATGGTATGTAATCCACACATATTCCGGACATGAAAACAAAGTAAAAGCAAACATGGAAGCCATGGTCCAAAACAGACACATGGAAGATGTAATACTTGACATACAAGTTCCAATGGAAGAGTATGTAGAAGAAAAAGATGGAGTAGCAAAATCAAAAGAAAGAAAGCTATTTCCATCATATGTCCTAGTGAAGATGATAATGAATGACGAAACCTGGTACCTAGTGAGAAACACTAGAGGAGTAACAGGATTTGTAGGACCTGGATCTAAACCAGTTCCACTATCAGACGAAGAAGTCCTAGCCCTAGGAGTAGCAGATAAGAAAGAATTCTTCGGAGGATTCGAAGTAGGCGAAAGCGTAAAAGTAAAAGACGGTCCATTCGAAGACTTCGTAGGCGTAATAGACGCCATGAGCTACGAAAAAGGTAAAGTAGACGTAGTCATCTCAATGTTTGGAAGAGATACCAAAGTTGAACTAAGTTTCAATCAAATAGTAAAGATTTAAAAAAATAAGTGGGAGGGTAACCCCGCAAAACCACAGGAGGTAAAAAATGGCAAAGAAAGTCATAGCATTAGTAAAATTACAAATCCCTGCAGGAAAGGCAACACCAGCACCACCAGTTGGTACAGCACTTGGTCCTCACGGAGTAAACATAATGGAGTTTACAAAGCAATTTAACGCAAAAACCCAAGACCAAGCTGGAATGATTATTCCTGTAGTATTAACAGTATATCAAGATAGAACCTTTAGCTTTATAACTAAGACACCACCAGCAGCAGTGCTAATTAAAAAAGCAATCAACCTAAACTCAGGTTCAGGAGAACCAAACAAGAAAAAAGTTGGTAAAATTAAAAAAGCACAAGTAGAAGAAATCGCAAAACTAAAGATGGAAGACTTAAACGCTGCATCTGTAGAAGCTGCAATGTCAATGATCGCAGGAACTGCAAGAAGCATGGGTGTAGAAGTTATTGATTAGTGGGAGAATCTAAATTCGCAAGAACCACAGGAGGTAAAAATGGCAAAAAAAGGAAAAAATTATTTAGAAAGTATAAAGCTTTACGATAAACACAATCTATACGATGCAAAAGAAGCATTAGAATTAGTGCAAAAAACCGGAAAAGCAAAATTTGATGAAACAGTTGAACTATCAGTAAGACTGGGAGTAGACCCAAGACAAGCAGATCAACAAGTAAGAGGAACAGTAGTACTACCACACGGAACAGGTAAGACAATAAGAGTACTAGTACTAGCAAAAGGACCAAAAGTAGAAGAAGCACTAAACGCAGGAGCTGACTACGCAGGTGGAGAAGAATACGTAGAAAAAATCCAAAAAGAAAACTGGTTTGAATTCGACGTAGTAATAGCAACCCCTGACATGATGGGAGTAGTAGGAAAGATCGGACGTGTCCTAGGACCAAAAGGATTAATGCCTAACCCAAAATCAGGAACAGTAACATTCGAAGTAGAAAAAGCAGTACAAGATACCAAAGCAGGTAAGATTGAGTACAGAGTAGACAAACAAGCAATAATAAACGTACCAATCGGAAAAGTATCATTTGGAACAGAAAAGCTACAAGATAACTTCCAAGCAGTAACACAAGCTATAATCAAAGCAAAACCAGCATCATCAAAAGGACGTTACCTAAAATCAGTAACAGTAGCATCTACAATGGGACCTGGAATTAAAATAAACGGTCAAAAATTAATCGAAAACTAAAATGGAAAGAGGCAAAAGCCTCTTTTTTTATTTTTTGTAAAGAAGAATTATATTATTTGTACATAAGTAATAACAAGGAAAACAGTCACCCTGAGAGGCAGTCGAGTTCTACAAATCAGCCTTCACTTCGATCAGCTTCTTTGGAACTCTTTGCACGAGACCTGCTACGAAATCAGAGATTTCGGCTAGGGCTTCGAATGGGTATAACCTCCGAGGGTCAAACTAAATCAACTGCATCGTAGCGGAAGCATTTTGCTTCCACAGCCGAAGGCGTGAAATTTCTGAATTTTGCAAGTAATTAACACTTATCGAGCTAAAACACGCCCAACTGGTCATCCTGAGGGGCAGTCGAGTTCTACAAATCAGCCTTCACTTCGTTCGGCTTCTTTGGAACTCTTTGCACGAGACCTGCAACGAAATCAGAGATTTCGGCTAGGGCTTCGAAGGATCTGACCTATATTTAACCCATCTACTCCAAAAAATATTAAAAATTATCCTCCCAATTACAGTCACCCTGAGCGAACGAAGTGAGTCGAACGGGTATAACCCTGGTGAGGTCATGCATTGATGATTGCCCGTAGCGGAAGCATTTTGCTTCCACAGCCGAGCAGTCGAGTTCTGCAAATCAGACTTCACTGCGTTCGGCTTCTTTGGAACTCTTTGCACGAGACCTGCGACGAAATCGTAGATTTCGGCTAGGGCTTCGAAGGATCTGACCTATATTTAACCAAGTCTTGACAAAAAAATAAAAGCTCAAAGTCGATTCCGACTACAGAAACTCAAAAATTCTAAGCCACGTCGACCTACAAATAGAGGCTCGCTTCGCTCAAACAGTGCGATTTGCAGCCGGTCTCCTTAGGCTTGAATTTTTACGAGTTTCTTCCAGACGGAATCTCCCTTTTGAGCTTTTTATTTTTATAGAAAGTTAATTTAGTAAAAAAGACAAAACTATAAAACTTTGTAGCGGAAGCAATCTGCTTCCATAAACCTCGATACTAAATTTTCATAACTCAGCCGAAAGGCGTGAAACAACGAAAATTTATATAAACCATCATAGAATCCTTAATCATTATCCTAAAACATAAATAACCTACACCACCACAGGTGATTTTTGCTTTCGGCGTTAAGAAATTTTCCACTGTCTGAGCGTAGCAAGTTTGGAAAATTTTAGCCGGATAAAAAAATCACTACCAAAACCTCCCCAATGCGAGGTGGGTAGAGGGAGCTCGAGGGAGAAGGGAGGAAACTGCGAGTCTCGAAGAGAAAACCGTAGGTTTTTATTGCCCCACCATGGTTATACCCATTCGACTACGGGTGTCGGTATCTCCACCCTCCGCTCAGGGTGACTGTCTTCCACTACAAATTTAAATAGAATAACCTAGCAACTACAGTCACCCTGAGCGAACGAAGTGAGTCGAACGGGTATAACTTCCGAGAGTCATGTTTTTGCAAATAAGTTTATCTATTTTTTTACCTTTAATAAACTTTTTTTCATCAGCCGCAAGGCGTAAGATTGTCTTAAAAAGATCTATGACTTGAAATCTTCTGTTTCTTCCGCAGGATGACCATACAAGAGTCAATAAATTTTTAAAATAACTTTTCAATCAGCCCAAATAAAAAAAGGGCTGCCCTAGGACAACCCAAATTTAAATTCTTCATTTTAAATTTTATCTATTTATTTCTTCTTTTTTCTTTGAAGCTTTCCACCTTATCTATTGCAAACTCTGCTAGTCCCTTGATTTCTCTAACTCCAAGTAGGTACATACATGATAGATATACTGCCAGTGCTAGGCATACGACTACCATTAAAACTAATAGTTTTGAAAGAAGTAGTACAGATGTGTTTGAAACTTTAGATATTAGTATCATTTCAAGTGGGAAGTATACATATGCTACAAATCCCATTGCCAGTGATGAAAGAAGAGTCTTTATGATGGCTCTTAGATATCCACGACCTCCGAGAGATCCTATTTTTTTGTGAAGCTTTATATATGAAACTGTAACCGCGATAGTAGTTGCGATACTTACTGATGCAGCTAGTCCTTGCACTCCAAATTTGTGAGCAACCAATATGTTTAGCGCCACATTTATAGCGACGTTAACGGCACCGATTACAAATGGAGTCTTCGTATCTTCTAGTGAATAAAAAACTCTATTTAAAACATTTGAAAGTGACATTGAAATCAGTGAAAGTGTGTAACATCTAAGGGTAGATGTGGCTTCCAGTCCATTTTCGTAGGTGAATTTACCGTGGACAAATGCAATCTCGATAAGAGGTCTTGCCAAGATTAAAAGTCCAATGGAAGCTGGAACAGTTAAATATAGCACGCTCTTAATGGATGTGGACATTACTCTTTTTCCTTGAATAGTATCCCCTTTTGAAAATGCCTTCGTCATCATCGGAAATATTATCGCTGTTATCGCTGTTATAAATATTCCTAGTATCAACAGATTCATCTTGTTTGCAACGTTTAGAATTGCAGCCGCTTGGTCGCTTAGACCAGAGGCAATATTTCTGTTGACGATGACATTGATGTCGTTTACCGATGCACTGATAAGTACAGGCATCGCCAAAATCAAAGCTTCCTTTACATAGTGATCCTTAAAATCAAGCACGAATTTCGGTCTATATCCCAGTCTAAAAGAATCCGGTAGCAGTATAAAAATCTGTGCCACAACTGCAAGAACAGATGCGACAGTAAGCCCAACTATACCGAAACTTTCTGAGAAGAATGATAGGTACACGATGTAGACGATGTTCATCGGGATGGCAATAGCTGAAGCAGCAGCGAATCTGCCGCCGTATTGCAAGAAACCTGTGAAAATCCCAACTACTGCTGAGAAAATGATGACAGGCATCCCAACTTCTACAAGTTTAACGACCAACTGATAAGTCTCAGGCTTTGCTCTAGATGCGGTAAGCATGGCAATGTATGGACTTAAAAATATGGATAGAATCGTCAAAATAAATGTAATTAAAATCGAAATAAATATTAAATTGTTTGTATATCTAACCTTGTACTTTGGTCCCATTTCATTTTCAGCACGCTGAATAACTGGGATAAAGGTGGTTGCAATCGCAGTGGTAATAAGTGTTGAAATCATACCGGTGGCACCTTGGGCAAGCACAAAAGCGCTGGCTTCATAAGTGGCACCAAACTTAGCCGCTTGCAAGGACTCTCTAGCGAATCCCAAAATCTTTCCTAAAAGAGAAAAGATAATAATAGCGGCGGTAGACTGTGCAATCTTTACATTTTTATCGCTCATAGTCCCTCCTGTCCTATGTTAGTATATATTTAGTAAAAAATTTTGTCAATTAATTTCTCTAAAAATGGCGAGAAAATGGAAAAGTATGGTACACTATAAATTAAAGATTAAATAAATTTTAAAACGGGAGAAAAATGAAGAAGATAATCATGTTTCTATTGGCATCTATTTTATTAGTGGGATGTCAAACAGAAAATATAAATACGATAAAAGACGAAGAGACTAAAAATAAAATAGCTGAAGTAGAAGAAAAGAATAATAGAGAACAAAGTAGCGAAAGCGAAGACACATTCGATATATCTAAGATAAAATTTACAGACTCAGATGGAAAAGAGTACGGGATAGAAGATTTCAAAGGCAAAATCACAGCACTAAATTTCTTCAATACCAAGTGCAGCTACTGCATAAGAGAGCTACCAGATCTTGAAAGTATCATGGAAACAGAAGACGATATTGAATTCGTACCAATATCTGTGGGAGAAGATCCAGAAGTGGTGGAAAAATTTTTAAAAGATAAAGAAATAAATTTAAAGCCATATTTTGATAGAAATTTTGAACTGTCAGCCATGTTTAAGATAGATGGATTTCCAACATCTGTATTCTTTAACGAAGAAGGTAAGCTACTAGGATTAGCACCAGGATACCAAGAAAAAGAAATGCTAATGGAGTTAATATCAGCTATAAGAGAAGGAAGAGTAGAACCAATAGAAAGCACAAAATAATGTGCTTTTTTTGTTTTTAATTTTTGAAAGTGTCTCACGGTTTCTTCTGAGTTAAAAAATTCCTTGGGTATTATCAATGGAAGCTGGTAGATTCCGCTACGAAAGTAAATAATTCATCAAGACAATATCAATTTCATAAATAGAATGTTCCTACGACCTATCCCATAGAATCCTTAATCACAATCCTTCGACAGATACAAACTGTGCCACCACAAGTGATTTTTGCTTCCGGCGTTAAGAAATTTTCCACTGTCTGAGCGTAGCGAGTTTGGAAAATTTTAGCCGAATAAAAACCTGCTAACAAAAGTCAAGCATAAGCTGAAATAAA